>Ga0308156_1000124_pt1 | contig 244808 bp, 215 predicted proteins | sample PhyAR2_FD_201041 | JGI IMG/M metagenome (GOLD analysis project Ga0308156, IMG submission 201041) | Phyllosphere microbial communities from UC Gill Tract Community Farm, Albany, California, United States - DLSL A.R2 | ecosystem: Host-associated > Plants > Phyllosphere > Unclassified | place...
TAACGCCTTCTGGCCCTCCGCCTCAATTGATGTTCATCAACTAATTTCCAAAATGTATGGATATTTATTGATAGTCTTATTGCATTTTGAGACGCATTTGAAAGAACACTGCTTACATGACGCTGACGCACAGTTAGGCAAACACAACAACCGTGCAAGGTGGTGAGTGCTTACAAATGGATATAGCTTGACCAGCCAGCTCTGCAGAGCTGTCGCAAAAATAAATGAAACAACGATTTGAGAGCGTCGCAAGAAGACGATGCAGGGGGAATCAGCCGAGTCTGTCTCGCCCAGCGAGTTGCGCAGCAGCCCCCTCAGGCCAGCCGAGGTTGCCGCAACTGCTGCATGCGGTAGATCAGCGCCTGCGGCAGGCGCCGCGCCACGGCGATATCAACCGCGTCGCGGCCCTTGAAGTCGGCCACCGAGACGTCGGCGCCGGCGTCGAGCAGCAGTTCCAGGGTTTTGAGGCGGCCCAGGCGGGCGGCATAGAAGACGGGGGTTTCGCCATGCTCACGCAGGTTGAGCAAGGGCCGGGCTTGCAGCAGCGCGCGGCACATGGCTTCGTCCTCGCGCCACACGGCGGCCCATAGGGAGTAGCTGGCATTGGCACCGTGCGAGAGCAGCAGTTCGACCAGTGGCAGGTTCTCGCCCCGGGCGACAGCAAACCACAGCGCGGTGGCGCGGAAGTCGCCATTGCACTCGCCCATCGGGGCTTCGGCCTCCAGCACGGCACCGGCGGCAAGCAAGGTGGCTGCGGTTTCCAGGCCATTGGTATCGGCGGATGGGGAGCTTTGCGGAGATACGCCACAGGCCACCTGCAGGGCGGTGCGGCCCTTGCTGTCCACTGCATGGGCCCACTGGGGCGCTTGCGCCAGCCATTGGGCCAACAAACCTGCATCCCAGCTCTTGGCTGCTGCAAACAGTGAGGTCTTTGACGGCAGGCTCATGCAGGGCTCCTTATGGCTGGTGACCACGCTCCAACGCGCAATGTACACCGATACGGCAGGGACCCAACCTTGGAGGCCGGCAGGTTTTTCCCGACCTGCCCGCTCCACCCGCGTTACTGGGCGGCCACCCAGTCGATCAGCGCATCCCAGGCGGGGCGCGCCTGTGGGGCATTGTCGCTGTTGGCCAGCGCCACGACCACCCAGCGACGCCCGTCGCGGCCATTGACATAGCCGGCAATGGCCGAGGCATCGCGCAGGGTGCCGGTCTTCAGGTGGGCGCCACCGGTGTGGGCGCTCTTGCTGTTTTTCATTGTGCCGTCCACGCCAACAATAGGCATGGAGGCCATCAGCTCGGGCATGACGTTGGAGTTCCAGGCGACCGAGAGCATCTTGGCCAGCGAGCCGGCGGTGATGCGCGCATCACGTGAGAGACCGGCGCCGTTGTCGATGGTAGGCGCGGCCATGCCGGGCACGCGCTCGCTCCACCACTGCGCCACCGCCTGGCGGCCGCCTTCAAAGGTGCCGACCCCTGCGCGCTCCTTGCCCAGGGTCAGGAACACCTGCTGGGTCATCACGTTGTTGCTGTACTTGTTGATGTCGCGCACCACCTCGCCCAGGGTGGGCGAGCTGAAGCTCATCAGCGGCTGCACGCCGTCGGGCGTGGTGCCCATGCGCACCTGGCCGGTGACCTTGCCGCCCAGCTCGCGCCACATGCCTTCAAACACGCGGGGCGCAAAGCGGTCGGGCGCGGCGGGGGCCACGGCCCAGCTGTTTTCGCCACAGGCGGCCGGGTAGCCGCCCAGGAACTGGATTTGCGTGGCATCGGCCAGCTGCGCTTTCAGCGCGCCGCGCCAGTCACCACAGGCATTGCCCTTGGTCTTTAGCAGGGGCACGGTGCTGGGCAGCCGCAGATGGGCAACGGCCGGCTCGTAGGCGATGCGGGCCACGCCGGCCGCTGCATCGGGGATGAAGCGCATGGTCAGCGACTTGTAGTTCAGCAGCAGTGCATCGGGCACGGCGTTGTAGGGCCGGTAGGGCTCGTTGTCAAAGCGTGCGGGGTCGATGGGCGGCAGCGAGAAGGCCGAGCGGTCCAGCACCACATCGCCGACGATGACCTGGATGCCCTGGCCCAGCAGGCGGCGCTGCAGCAGCCAGAGGCGCTCCATCACCAGCTTGGGATCGCCCGAGCCCTGGACATAGAGATTGCCATTGAGGGCGCCCTGGGCGACCTGGCCGTCGGTGGCAATGCGGGTGTCCCAGGTGTAGGCGGGGCCCAGGATCTCGAGCGCCGCATAGGTGGTCACCAGCTTCATCACCGATGCCGGGTTGCGGCCCACATCGCTGTGCACATCGAGCAGCGGGCGCTGGGCGCCGCTGACATCCATCACCACCACCGAGACCGCATCGGGTGCCACCTTGCCGCGCTGCAAGGCGGCTTCGACCTCGGCCGGCAGGCGGTCGGCAGGCCAGGCGCTGGCGGCGGCAGCAGGGGCCTGCATAGCTGCGCTGGCCGGTACCGGGGCTGCCTGCGGCGCCACAGCCACGGGCTGGGCCAGCCGGATAGGCTTGGGCGCCGGGTCGGCAGCCGGGGCGGCCGGGGTCTGGGCGCAGGCCACCTGGCTGAGCGCAATCGCGAGCGGTAGCAGCCAGCGGCCGCTGCCGCCGGACCGGCCTGGGTTCAGCCCTGCCAGGGACGGAGAAAGGGGCGCCATCGGAGAAATCTGTTGCATGGGCAGCAGTCTAGCGGCTATGCCCAAGCCCGGCATGCAGCCTTGGCTTTGCCCCGATAATGGCAGGTTGCCGCCCCTGTACGGGGGCTGAAACCGGGCGCTGGCACAGCGCCCGCGCGCGCCCTACCCCATGAACCTGCTTGCCCTCGAATCCAGTACCGACACCCTCTTCATTGCCACCGCGCGGGATGACCAGCGCTGGCTGCACAGCGGTGCCGGTGGCCAGCACACCTCCAGCCAGTTGCTGCCGGCAGTGCGTGGCCTGATGGCTGATGCAGGCCTGGGCTTTGACGCGCTGGATGCGATTGTGTTTGGCCGGGGCCCGGGCTCGTTCACCGGCCTGCGCACCGCCTGCGCCATTGCCCAGGGCCTGGCCTTTGTGGCCAAGGGCGGCCAGGGCGTGCCGGTGCTGCCGGTCGATACCTTGATGACGGTGGCCGAAGAAGCCCGCCTGCAGCATGACTGCACCCAGGTGCTGGCCTGTCTGGATGCGCGCATGGACGAGGTCTACAACGCCGTCTACCAGTATGCCGATGGCCACTGGCAGACCTTGGGCGATCTGCAGGTCTGCCCGCCGCAGGATGTGCAGGTGCCCCAGGGCTTTGTGGTGGCCGGCAATGCCCAGCCCATCTATGGCGATCGCCTGGCGCCCGATGCCACCCATCTGCAGGCCATGCCCACCGCCCAGGCCTTGCTGAGCCTGGCGCCCTACCTGCTGGCCCAGGGCCAGGCGGTGGCGGCGCAGGATGCGCTGCCGCTCTACATCCGCGACAAGGTGGCCAAGACCACGGCCGAACGCGAGGCAGAAAAACAAGCCCAGGCCGCCAGCAACCCAGGCAGTGCGCCATGAGCCTGTCTGCCACGCCCCAGCTGCGCTGGTCCGCGCTGCGCATCGATGACCTGGACGCACTGCTCGCGGTCGAGAACCAGTGCTACAGCCACCCCTGGACGCGAGGCAACTTCATCGACTCCATGGCCATGGGCTATGCAATGCAGCTGCTCTGGGTCGACGAGGCGCTGATCGGCTACTTTGTCGCCATGCAGGGCGTCGATGAGCTGCATCTGCTCAACATCACCGTCAACCCGCAGCACCAGCGCCAGGGCTGGGCCAAGGTGCTGCTGGAGCAGCTGCGCAGCTGGGCCGTCAGCGTGCGGGCCCAGGCGATCTGGCTGGAGGTGCGCATCAGCAATCTGCGCGCCCAACAGATCTACCTGCAGTTTGGATTTGAATCGGTAGGGCTGCGAAAGCGCTACTATCCGGTATCCCATGTCGAACGCGAGGACGCCATGGTCATGCGTTATCTGCTGCCTACCACCCCATGAGCCTGAACCTGGACGCCCGCCAACGCGCCATGCTGCAAGAGATGGGCCACCCGCTGTGGTGGCCCGAATCGCCCGCGCCTGCCGCCCAGGCGGCGCCTGAGACATCTACGGCCCCTGCGCCAGTGGCTGTACCGCCATCGCGCGCGGAGGCGGTTGCTGCCCCAGCTGTTGTGCCTACGGCGCCAGCTGCACCGGCGATGCCCGCCGCTGCCCTCCAAGAAGCAGCCGCGCCAGCTGCCGCTGCAGAGCCCACGCCCACCGCTGCGCCAGCACCCGCCCCCACGGCAGCCGCCCGACCAACATCCCCGCAGGCACTGCCAGCCGATTTTCCGCGTGTGCGCTTTGCGCTGCGCGCGCCGGTCCTGCTTGATCTGCAAGGCAAGCAGCAGCCGCCGGTGCCCAGCACCCAGCCCGCCTGGCTGGTGGTGGCCGAGCTGCCCGAAGGCGCGCCCCAGCAGGGCGAAGCCTGCCAGCTGCTGCTGCAGATGCTGCGGGCCATGCGCCTGACCGACGCTCCCGTTTACTGGGTGCCGCTGGCGCGCATCCCCGCCAACCAGGAAGGCGATGATGGCCTGCCGAGCTACAGCATCGAAGCCTTGGTGCAGGAATGCCAGCCCACGATGGCCCTGCTGCTGGGCCTGCCGGCGGTGCGCCATCTGATGCCGGGTGACCAGCCCTTTTCCAGCCTGCGCCAGCAGCTGCACCAGATCGGCGGCAGCCAGCTGCCCGCCGTGGTCAGCTACGACCCCAGCCACCTGCTGCGCACCCCCCAGGCCAAGGCAGCGACCTGGGCCGATCTGTGCTTCGCGCTGGCCCAGGCCGGGCGTTAATTTTTCTTCACAAACCTGCCAATCTGCTGTCAATAGGCCGCGATTTACCCGCCCATTGGCGAATGTAGGCACCCACTGACAGCGACTGGCGTGGGGTGTTGACAACGCTGTGCCCGGACAAAGCGCATCGTCATGCGCAGCTGATGCGGGAATGCCATAATGGCGCCCATTCACAAACCGGAGTCTCTCCTTGGATCCCTACCCTAGTTGGTAGCTTCCACCCTGGCAAGCACATGGCTGCACAAGGGTCGGAAGCGTCCCCCGCCCCCTTTTGCAGACCAATAACAACAAGGAAGTGAGCCTATGCTCAACATCTTTACGCTTGCCAATGGCCGTCTGGTGCAGGAAGAAATCGAATCCCTGCAGGACCTGGCCCGTTTTCAGCCTATCTGGGTGGACCTTGAATCCCCCACCCTCGAAGAAAAGCGCTGGATCAAGCAGCACTACGGCCTGTCCATTCCCGAAGACGCGATGGACCAGGACATCGAGGAATCGGCCCGTTTCTACGAAGAAGACAATGGCGACCTGCACATCCGCAGCGACTTCCTGATCGATGACGAAGACGACCCGCGCAGCGTGCGTGTGGCCTTCATCATGAACCTGCACAATGCCGCGCTCAAAAGCTATGGCGTGCTGTTCTCCATCCACGATGAAGATGTGCCGGTGTTCCGCCTGCTGCGCCTGCGCGCCCGCCGCGCGCCCGGCCTGATCGAGGACAGCAAGGATGTACTGCTCAAGCTGTTCGATGCCGATGCCGAATACTCGGCCGATACCCTGGAAGGCATTTACGACGACCTGGAAAAAGTCAGCACCCAGGTGCTGGCCGGCAATGTGACTGACACCCACGCGAGCGAAGTGCTCTCGGCCATTGCGCGCCAGGAAGACTTGAATGGCCGCATTCGCCGCAATGTGATGGACACCCGCCGCGCCGTGAGCTTTGTCATGCGCAGCAAGATGCTCAACTCCGACCAGTTCGAGGACGCGCGCCAGATCCTGCGCGACATCGAATCGCTGGACAACCACACGGCCTTCCTCTTCGACAAGATCAACTTCTTGATGGATGCGACCGTCGGTTTCATCAACATCAACCAGAACAAGATCATCAAGATCTTCTCGGTGGCCAGCGTCGCGCTGCTGCCGCCCACCTTGATCGCCAGCGTCTACGGCATGAACTTCAAGTACATGCCAGAAATCGACTGGCAGTATGGCTATGCCTATGGCATTGCATTGATGGTGGGCAGCGCGTTGATACCCATGATGTACTTCCGCAAGCGCGGCTGGCTCAAGTAACTCTCCCCCGCGCGCGCTACACCTGTTTGGGCCGCAGGCACCACAGCGCCGTTGCGGCCATCGAGGCGGCGAGCATCAGCACCCAGAGGGCGCCCAGCTGCCAATGCTCCAGCGCCAGGCCAAACAGAAAAGGGGCGCTGGCCTGGGTCATGCGGGCCGGTACCATCAGCAGCCCCTGGCGCTGGCCATAGCCTTGGGCGCCAAACATGGCCAGCGGCAAGGTGCCGATGACGACGGTCATGATGCCGTTGCCCAGCCCAAAGGCCAGCGCATAGGCCCAGCTGCCCGAGGCGCCGAACACCGCCAGCGCCAGGGCCGCCAGCGGATAGGCCATGATGGCAATGCGCGCCGACCACAGCGGATGGGCGCGGCGCAGAAAGGCATAGTCAGCGATGCGGCTCGCCACCTGGGCGGGGCCCACCAGCGCCGCCGCCGCCACGGCCGCCGTGGCCGTGGCACCGCTGACCATCAGCAGACGCGGCAGGTGCGACATCATCGAGGTGCCAATGAACCAGATGGCCGCAAAGGTCAGCGCCAGCAAGACCAGGCTGAGCCACTGGCCCCGCAACGGAGCGGCGGGCACGGCGGGCGCCGCAGCCAGGCCCGGCGCGGGCACCATATCGGCGCTGGCACGCGCGGGCGCGCGGGGCAGGCTGGCATGCAGCGGCAGCAATACCAGCAACTGCACTGCCGCCCAGACCAGGCAGGCCTCGCGCCAACCCCAGCTGTGCAGCAGCCAGGTGGTCAGCGGCCAGCTCAGGGTGCTGGCAAAGCCGCCAAACAAGGTGATGCCGACAATGCTGCCCCGCGCTGCCTTGCCATAGAGGCGCACCGAGGTGGCAAAGGCGGCCTCGTACAGCCCGGCGCCCATCGCCAGGCCCAGCAGCAGCCAGACCGCAAACAGCTGGCCCTGGGTCTGCACCTGCGATAGCAGCACCAGGCCCAGCGCAAACCAGAGGTTGGTGGCCATCAGCAGCGGGCGCCCGCCCCAGCGGTCAATCAGCCGCCCTGCTACCGGCCCGGTGAGCGCCATCATCAGCAAGGCCAGCGAGAACGCCGCAAAGATGCGCGATGGCGGTATGCCCAGGCTCTCGCCCATCGCACCGGCCAGGATGGCCGGCAGGTAGAAGGCCGAGCCCCAGGACAGCATCTGCCCCAGGCCCAGCTTGCAGGTGGTTAGCACCTGGCCGGGCGCAAAGGATGGAGCGGAAAAAAGGGGCATGGTCAGATCAAGGCAGCGCGCCATTGTGACCAAGCTTGCCGCGCTGCACAGTCACCCGCGCTACCGGGCGGGCCATTCAGCGGGCCGGCAGGCTCCGCACCAGGCTGCCGATGATGTGCTGCGCATAGCGGCTGGCAATGCTGCGGATGAAGCGCGGAAAGTCCAGGTGCGCGCTGTCATCGGCCCGGTCGGAGATGCTGCGCATGGCCGCAAAGAGCAGGCCATGGTCGGCGCAGACCTGGGCGACGGCGGCGCCCTCCATCTCGACGGCCAGTGCATCCATCCCCACCGCCTGCAAGCCGCTGCGCAGGGCCCGCACTTCGGCAGCACTGCTGACAAAGCGGTCGCCGCTGACCACCAGGCCCTGGTGCATCTGCGGTGCGGGCAGGCCCAGCTCGGCCGTCCAGGCCGCTGCGCCGCCGGCCAGGCATTGCTGCACCGCCACGGACAGCTGCGCGCTCAGCGCGGCATCGCAGTCAAAGCAGGCGCGGCCATAGCCCGGCACCTCGTAGCGCGGAAAGAGCGGCGAGGCATCCATGTCATGCTGCGCATAGCTGCTGGCCACCACCACATCCCCCACCCGCACGCCCTCCCCCAGGCCACCGGCCACACCGGTAAACACGATGGCGCGTGCGCCAAAGCGCTCGATCAGGGTGGCAGCCGTACTGGCCGCCGCCACCTTGCCGATGCCTGACAGCGCCAGCACCACCGCATGGCCATGCAGCTGGCCGCAGCTATAGCGGCGGCCGGCATGGTCGTGGATGCGGGCATCGGTCAGCAGCGCGGCAATGCCGGCCTGCTCCTCGGGAAGGGCGCTGAGAATGGCAAGGGTCACGTCGGAATCCAGAAAAGGCAAAGCGGAGATTGTCGCTGCAATCTCCGCTTTGCCGGGCTGGTCGGAGGCGCTCAGGCCTTGGTGGTTTCGTCGCGCAGCTCGCGCCGCAGGATCTTGCCGACCGGGGTCTTGGGCAGGTTGTCGCGGAACTCGATGTACTTGGGCCGTTTGTAGCCGGTCAGGTGCTCGGCGCAATGGGCGCGCAATTGCGCTTCGGTCACATCGGCCGATTTGCGCACGACCACCAGCTTGATGGCCTCGCCGGTCTTCTCGTCGGGCACGCCGACCACCGCGCATTCGGCCACGCCGGGGAAGGAGGCGGCCACGTCTTCCACCTCGTTGGGGTAGACGTTGAAGCCGCTCACCAGCACCATGTCCTTCTTGCGGTCGACGATGCGGAACATGCCATCGGGCTCCATGATGCCGATGTCGCCCGAGCGGAAGAAGCCATCCTCGGTCATGGTCTTGGCGGTTTCGTCGGGGCGCTGCCAGTAGCCGGCCATCACCTGCGGGCCGCGTATGCAGACCTCGCCGCGCTCGCCCTGTGCCACCGGCTCGCCGGCATCGTCCAGGATGGCCATGTCGGTGCCCGGCATCGGGTAGCCGATGGAGCCCGAGGCCTTTTGGCCGGTGCCGACAAAGTTGCAGCTGGCCACCGGGCTGGTTTCCGAGAGACCATAACCTTCGACGATGGGCTGGCCGGTGCGCTGCAGCCAGCGCTCGGCCACGGACGACTGCACCGCTGCGCCGCCGCCCACGACCACGCGCAGGTTCTTCCAGTTCACCTTGTCGAAATCGGGGTGGCTCATCAGGCCGTTGAACAAGGTGTTGACCGCTGGCAAGGTGTGGAACTCGTACTTGCCCAACTCGCCCAGCACCGCCTTCATGTCGCGCGGATTGGGGATCAGCAGCACATGGTGGCCCAGGCGCATGGACAGCAGAAAACAGACCGTGAATGCGAAGATATGGTAGAGCGGCAGCGCGCAGACGCACAGCGGCTGCTCGCCTTGTGGAATGGTCTTGAGCGCCGGCCCGTACCAGGCCTGCACCTGCAGCACATTGGCGCCCAGGTTGCGGTGCAGCAGCACCGCCCCCTTGGCCACGCCGGTGGTGCCGCCGGTGTACTGCAGCGCGGCCATGTCATCGGGGCCCACATCGACCGGCGAGAAGCTATGGCGCTCGCCCTGGCTGATCGCATCGGGGTAACGGATGCTGCGCTCCAACGTAAAAGGCGCCACCAGCTTCTTGCTGTGGCGCACCACATAGTTGACGATGCTGCCCTTGATCAGGCCCAGGCAATCGCCCATGCTGCAGACGATGATCTGGTCAAGCTGGCGGTGGGCCGGGCAATTCTGCACGGTAGCGCCAAAGTTCTCCAGCACGATCATCACCTTGGCGCCGCTGTCCTTGAGCTGGTGGTCCAGCTCCGAGGCGGTGTAGAGCGGGTTCACATTGACCACGACCAGCCCGGCGCGCAGCACGGCGGCGACGGCCACTGCGTACTGCGGCACATTGGGCATCATCAGTGCCACGCGGTCGCCCTTGGCGAGCGGCAGGGTCTGCAGGTAGGCGGCCAGCGCCACGCTGTAGTCATCGAGCTGGCGGTAGCTGAAGCGCGCGCCCATGAAGTGCAGCGCCGTGCGGTCGGCGTACTGGATGAAGGCCTGGTTGAGCAGCTGCACCAAGGTCGGAATGCGCTCTGGGTCAATGTCATCGGGAATCTCTGATGGGTAAGCGGCCAGCCATGGGCGTTCGGTCATGCACAAGTCTCCTGTCGGTCATACAGCCAGTGCCGGCGCCCTGTGCGCACAGCCTGCTGTTGAGCCATGTTGTTCGATCTCGCACTATTGTGCAAATTCTCGGCCCATTCCAAGTCTGGATATACCCGTAAAAAGCTAAAAAAAAGCCATGACGGTGGTCATGGCTGCTGCTGGGCAGAGGGTGCGATCAGCGCTTGGCAGGAGCGGCTGCAGCTGCTGCTGCCCCGGCAGGTGCGACCACCGACGCTGCTTTGTCCTCAGTGGCTTGCGGATTGGGCTTTTCCTTGCCAAACAGCACATCGGAATCATCCTGCTTGGTCTCGTAGTACGGCTGCTGGTCGATCTCGTAGGGGAAAGGCGGTACGGTCAGCACGCCGTTGAAGTAACCGGTGCTCTCACGCATGGAGCGGGCCAGGTCCTGGGCCCAGCGGTCCAGCGAGCGGCCGGCGGCCAGAAAGTCCACACTGCTGCGGATCGGCGGGCGCACCAGGCGCTGGTCCACCAGCACCTGCGCTTCCACATAGCCGCCATTGCTGGTGGTGAACTGGTAGGACACATAAGCCACCGGACGCGCAAAGTAGACACCGGCGGCCTCCAGGCGCGAGGCCATGGCCGCATCGTTCTGCGCCAGCCAATCGCTGCTGTTGGCGGTGCGCTTGATGCGCAGGCAGTCCACGCGGCCAATGTTCAGGCCCTGGGTGCGTTCGACCAGCACGCCCTTTTGCTTGGGGCAGTCCTGGGTCCAGACGGTGTTGCGGTTGTTCAGGTCATCAACGCTGGAGCGCAGCGACATCACGCCGACCAGTTCGCCCAGCTTGGTGCGCATCTGCCAGAGCCTGGCCTGCAGCGGCTTGTCCTTGGCCAGGTCTTCGGGCAGCACATCCAGCACCTCGCTGTCGGTGCCCCAGTAGGTCCAGCGCAGGTCGCTGTTCTGGTCCATGGACACCAAAGTGCGGCCTACCGGCTCCACATGCGACGGCAGCGGCGCGCAGGCGCTCAGCACCACGGCTGCGGCGGCGCACCCCAGCCAGGACAGAGAACGGGCAGCGGAAAAAGACATAAGCGGATCCTGAAAACAGTAGCGGCGGGCAACAGACAGCGCGGCCTGTGCCACACCGCCAAACCCTGCATCATAGCAAGGCCGTTGCGGATTCTGTCTGAGGCCGCCGGGCTGAATCAGGAGACTTTGGCAGTGAATGTATCTAAATGCTTCACTTACTCTGGCAGCTGACCGGCAGATACTGTTGCGCCGCGCCATCAGCGCTGCAATGCCAGATCACCTTGCCGCCCTCACCCTGCATGGGCTGCATCTCCAACTGGCCGTGGATGGTGAGCGCAGTCAGCGACATGTCGTCGCTGTCATACATCAGCCTGCCTTCCTGCTCGGGCGACACACCGGCATCGGCCAGCGAATCCGGCACTTCCTCATAGGTCTGGTAGTAGCGCGACAGCGCCTGGCGCACCGGCTCGGCCTGCGTCCATTCCTTCTCGAAGGCCTCCTTGCCCTTTTGCGACTGCATGCCTTGCATCAGCATCTGGCTGAAAGCGCCGCCACCCGCTCCGCCCTTGAGCGCCGGGATGGCCACGGCCGCCGCGATACCGATGATCGCGATCACCATCAGCAGGCCCACCGCGCCACCACCGGCCCGGCCGCCATAGGGCACAAACAGCGCAAACAGATAGGAGAAGGGGTTGCGGCCCGGCATCTTGATGCCCGGGCTGATCATGCGCGCCACGCGCTTGGTCAGCCAGGGGTAGCCGCCCAGCAGCTCATGCAGATCGGGGAAGAAGCCCCGGTTGGCCATGGTCTGGCGCGCATACTGCACCAGGTTGATGGTCTTCCACTTCTGGCCGCCCGCAGCCAGCACCGACAGCGCGCGGCCGGCCGATTCCGAGCCTTCGCAGCAGGCGCGGCCGTGCAGGTCGCAGGTGTATTCCTGGGCACGGGCATAGGCTGCGCCCATCAGCGGCAGCCACAGCACCGGCATGCGCCAGAAGTGGCCGGTCAAATGGCCTTGCTTGATATGGCCCAGCTCATGGCCGAAGTAGAAGTTGATGCCGTCGGGCATGGCACGCATCGCGTCGACCGTGTCGCTCAGCACGATGACGAAGTTGCGGCCCAGAAAGCGGGTAGCAAAGGCATTCATCATCCCATCGCCTTGCAGCAGATAGGCCTCGGGCGGGTCGACCAGTTCCAGCTTTTTGCAGCACTGCAGGTACTGCAGATAGAGCTCGGGGAACTGCTCGTCGGACAGGCGCACGGCCGTGCCACGCAGCCAGGCAATCAATGCCGACTGCGCAAAGAGATAAAAAATGAAACCGATGAGCAGGTAGATCAGCACCGTGCCCAGGGACAGCAACAAGATCAGCAACCATGCCAACAGACCCAGAACCAGGGTGATGGCGCCCAGCGTCCGCTCGCGCGGATACACCCACTCCTTCATATGTATCTCCTCTGTAAAGAGCGCGTATCATGCCCGAGACACGCGGCCTTTATAGAGAGAATTTATAAGATGTTGCAAAGCAGCAACTACCGCGATCTGAAGCTTACTTGCGGCTTACTTCGCGCAAGGTGACCAGCTCTTCGGCCATCGTCGGATGGATGCCAATCGTCTGGTCAAACAGCGCCTTGGTGGCGCCGGCCTTGAGGGCCACCGCAAAGCCCTGGGTGATCTCGGCCGCATCGGCGCCCACCACATGCAGGCCCAGCACCTTGTCGCTGGCGTCGTCGACGACCAGCTTGACCAGGCAGCGCTCGCTGCGGCCCGACAGGGTGTGGCGCAAGGGCTTGAAATCGCTGCGGTAGATGCGCAGCGCCCCATGGCGTTCGCGGGCCTGGGCCTCGGTCAGGCCCACGGTACCGATCTGCGGATGGGTGAATACTGCCGTCGGGATGTTGTCGTAGTCCATCACCCGCGCGGCCTTGCCCGCCTCGGGCCCCCAAATATGGTCCACCCAGGCCATGGCCTCGGCTAGCGCCACCGGGGTCAGCTCCATGCGCCCCACCACATCGCCCAGCGCATGCACGCTCGGCTGGGCGGTGGCCAGCTGCGCATCGACGACGATGGCGCCGCTCTTGTCCAGCGCAATGCCCAGTGCCTCCAGCCCCAGGCCGGCCACATTGGCCTTGCGGCCGGTGGCATACAGCACCTGGTCGGCCTTCAGCTCCGTGCCATCGGCCAGGGTCAGTGTGCGCTCGCCGCTGGCGGCATCGCAGGCGATAGCCTTCACTTCGGTCTTCAGGCGCAGGTCCACGCCGCTCTTGCGGATTTCCTCGGCGACAAAGCTGCGCACCTCGTCGTCAAAGCCACGCAGAATCTGGTCGCCCCGGTGCAGCAGGCTCACCTGCACGCCCAGGCCGTGGAAGATGCTGGCCATCTCGCAGCCGATATAGCCGCCGCCCACGACCACCAGGCGGCGCGGCAGCTGCGCCAGGTCAAACATGTCGTCGGAGACGATCACATGTTCGCTGCCCGGCAGATCGGGGTGCACCGGCGTGCCGCCGGTGGCGATCAGGATATGGGCTGCGGTCAGGGTGCGCGCATCGGCGCCATCGGCAGAAACGACCACGGTGTGGGCATCGGTCAGACGGCCATGGCCGGCAATGCGCTCCACCTTGGCATTGCGCATCAGGCCTTCGTAGATGCCGTTGAGGCGGGAGATTTCCTGCGCGCGCGCTGCCTTCAGCGCCTGCCAGTCCAGCGCAATCGCCTCGGGCATTTGCCAGCCATAGCCGCGCGCCTCTGCAAAGGCCTCGGCATAGCCGGCGGCGTAGCTGTAGAGCTTTTTGGGGATGCAGCCCACATTGACGCAGGTACCGCCCATGGCCTTGGACTCCACCACCGCTACCTTGGCGCCCCGCGCTGCCGCCATGCGTGCGGCCCGCACGCCTCCCGATCCGCCACCAATCACCACCAGATCCAGGTCCCAGGAATGGCTTGTCTGCATGCTGTGCGCTCCTTTGTTTGCGATGCATGGCATTTTGCAAAAACACCGGCCGCAGTGCGCGTGTGCGGTTATCGCCGCATCGCGTAGGCCCAAAAGCAAAAGCCTGCAATGCGGGTGCGATTGCAGGCTTTGGCGGCCAGTGCCCCAGGCACTGGCAACGCAGGCAGATTTACTTGACCAGCTGGGCCAGGTCGCCGGCGCTGTACTTCTTGGCCATCTGTTCCAGGCTGTAGCCCTTGATCTTGCCGCCCTGGCCTTCGCAGCCGAACTCGATGTAGCGGGCCTTGCAGACTTGCTTGGCGGCTTCACGGGCGGGCTTGAGCCATTCGCGGGCGTCGAACTTGTCTGGGTTCTCGGCCAGGAACTTGCGCACCGCGCCGGTCATCGCCAGGCGGATGTCGGTGTCGATGTTGATCTTGCGCACGCCGTACTTGATGGCTTCCTGGATTTCTTCGACGGGCACGCCGTAGGTTTCCTTCATCTTGCCGCCGTACTGGTTGATGATGGCCAGCAGCTCTTGAGGCACCGACGAGGAACCATGCATCACCAGGTGGGTGTTGGGGATGCGGGCATGGATTTCCTTGACGCGCGAAATCGCCAGGATGTCGCCCGTGGGCTTGCGGCTGAACTTGTAGGCGCCGTGGCTGGTGCCGATGGCGATCGCCAGCGCGTCCAGTTGCGTGGCCTTGACGAACACGGCTGCTTCTTCGGGGTCGGTCAGCATCTGGCTGTGGTCCAGCTTGCCTTCGGCGCCAATGCCGTCTTCTTCGCCGGCTTCACCGGTTTCCAGGTTGCCCAGGCAGCCCAGTTCGCCTTCCACGGTGGCACCGATCTGGTGGGCCATCGCGACGACCTTCTGGGTCACATCGACGTTGTAGTCGAAGGACGAAGGGGTCTTGCCGTCGCTCATCAGCGAGCCGTCCATCATCACCGAGCCAAAGCCCAGGTTCAGCGCGCCCTGGCAGATCTCGGGCGTGGTGCCGTGGTCCTGGTGCATCACCAGCGGGATGTGGGGGTACATCTCGGCAGCGGCCTGGATCAGGTGCTTGATGAAGGGCTCACCGGCATACTTGCGGGCGCCAGCGCTGGCCTGCAGGATCACGGGCGCGCCCACTTCGTCCGCCGCCGCCATCACCGCCTGGACTTGTTCCAGGTTGTTGACGTTAAAGGCAGGGATGCCGTAGCCATTTTCGGCGGCATGGTCGAGCATTTCGCGCATCGAGATCAAAGGCATGGTGGTCGGGTCCGTTCTAATGCAAAGAAAGAGTGCTGCAGCAATGCTGCAACACCCTGGATTCATATTTGCGGCATGGTAACCGCTTGGTAACTGCCTATTTTAGCAAGCTCAGGCCATCTGGGCGAGAGGCATACTGAGGCGGTAGCAAGTGGTATAGGGCGCCAGCGCCTCCGGCTGCCCGAAAGCGCCCCCGTGCAAGGCCATGATGCGCTGCACAATCTGGTGGCCCAGCTGCAGGCTGTCCACCGGCTCCGGCGCCGCCTTCTCCTTCAGGCGGCTGCCATCGTCACAGACCTGCAACCAGCACTGCCCACCGTCGATACCGCCCTGTACCTCGATCTGCGTGCCCTCGGGGGTGTGGCGCAGTGCGTTCTCGACCAGGTTGCGCAAGGCCACCTCCAGCAGCACGGCGTGGCCTTTGACCCACAGTTGCTCGGGCATCTCCACCGCAACACTGCCGCCCCGGCGCCAGGCCGCCTGGGCGTATTCGGCGCCTACATTGCGCGCCAGCTGTGCCAGATCGACCGGCGCGGCCTGCTGGGTCAAGGCCACGCGGTTGCTGCGGGCCAGGGCCAGAATCTGGTTGAGCACATGGCCGGCACGCAGCGCATCGGCATGCAGGCGCTGCACCGCCTGGGCCTGCTGGGCGGGGTCCAGCCCGCCTTGCAAGGACTGCGCATGCAGGCTGATGGAGGCCAGCGGTGTGCGCAGCTCATGCGCCACCTGGTTGGCCAAGGTCCGCTCGCGCTCCATGGCCTCGTCATTGCGGTCCAGCAAGCTGTTGAAGGCCAGGGTCACCGCCCGGAACTCCTGCCAGTTGTGGCCGGTGGACAGGCGCTGGCCCTGCTCGGGTTCGAGCTGCTCCACATCGCTAGAGAGCTGGGTCAGCGGCTTGAGGCCGGCGCGTATCGTGAAGCCCAGCACCAGGGTGACGACCGGCAGCAGCCACAGCCCCGGCAGAATCATCTGCCCGGCAATGTCGTCGGCCAGGTCATCGCGCTCCTGCAGGTTGACCAGCACGGCTACCTTGCGCGTGTGCTCGGTGTTCCACTGGGTGAAGGTGCGCCAGACCTCGTGCCTGGGGCCCAGCTGCGCATCAAAAAAACCGCTGCGCCCATCGGCAAAATGCAGGCGCGGCGCGCTGCCAACATTGAGCACCAGGTCGCCCTCGGCGCTCCAGACCTGCAGGCTCATCGACTGCTGGTAGTCATGCGCATGCAGCCCTGGCAGCGGCACCCGCTCGGTCGGCAGGCCCGCCGGAATCTGCGCGCTGTAAGGAATATTGAGCACCAGCGCGGCGACGCCGGCCAGGTGCCCGTCAGTCAACTCATCGGCTTCTTCAATACCGGTTTGGTAGGCCCAGTAGACAAAGCTGGCCCAGACGATGACCAGCGCCGCCAGAATCCAGACCAGCAGCCGGGTGCGCAGCTGGGGCAGGCGCTGGGGCTTGGCCGCCAGGTTCACGATGCCTGGTCCTGGGGCATGAAGTAGCCCACGCCGCGCATGGTCAGGATGTAGTCGGCGCCCAGCTTTTTGCGCAGGTGGTGGATGTGCACCTCCACCGCATTGCTCTCGACCGAGGCATCAAAGCTGTAGAGCTTTTCTTCGAGCTGCTGGCGCGACAGCACCCGGCCATGGGCCTGCAGCAGGATCAGCAAGATGGTGTAGGCCCGGGGCGAGAGCTCGACGCCCTCGTCGCGCAACCGCACCTGGTGCAAGGCCGGGTCCAGCACCAGGTCGCGGTAGTGGATCAACGGATTGGCGCGGCCTGCCGCGCGGCGCAGCAGCGCACGCAGCCGGGCTTGCAGCTCTTCGGCATCAAAGGGTTTGGAGAGGTAGTCGTCGGCGCCCAGGTCCAGGTTTTCGATGCGGTCATGCACGCCGTCGCGGGCCGTCAGCACAATGACCGGCGTGGCAGGGTCGGGCAGGCTTTTGCGCAGGCCCGTGGGCGGCGGCGCATTGCGCAGCTGCTGCAACAGGCGCGAGCCATCGCCATCGGGCAGGCCCAGGTCCAGCAGCACCACGTCAAAGCCCTCGGCCGTCAGCGCGCGCCAGGCCTCGGCCAGTGTCGGGCACCAGTCCACCGCATGGCCGCGCTGCTGCAGATTGGCCTTCAGGCCCTCGGCAATGCCGGCATCGTCTTCCACCATGAGTATGCGCATGGCTGGCATTGTGCATGACTTGGGCCTGCGCGCCTATGGCCTGCGCCCTGCACCTGGGACATTAAGAAGCCCTTAAGCCGGCAGCCCCAGCATCGCGGGATGCCCTCCTGCCCCCCCGCCTCGTTCACCGACTCACGCGCCCCTTGGTACAACCCCCGCTGGCTGCTGGCCACCGTGCTGAGCTTTTTGCTGATTGCGCTCTGGGATGCCTCCGGCCAGGACCTGGCGCTGGCCCAGGTCTGGGGCACGGCCCAGGGCTTTGCGCTGCGCGACGACCATTTTCTGGTCACCTATATGCACCAGGGCATGCGCAACCTGGGCTGGGTGGTGGTGCTGGCGCTGAGCCTGGGCGTCTGGCTGCCCTTTGGCCTGTTGCGCAAGCTGCCCACCGCCCGCCGGGTGCAGCTGCTGGTCAGCATTCTGGCCTCTCTCGCGGTGGTGGCCATCCTCAAGCGCAGCAGCGCCACCAGCTGCCCCTGGGACCTGTCGGTCTTCGGCGGCGTGGCCGAGTATGTATCGCACTGGCGCTGGGGCGTGCATGACGGGGGCGCGGGCCGCTGCTTTCCAGCCGGCCATGCGGCGGCGGGCTTTTCCTTTGTTGGCGGCTATTTTGCGCTGGCCCGCGACACACCGCGCGCCGCACGCTGGTGGCTGGCGGTGGCGCTCGTGATGGGCCTGCTGCTGGGCCTGGGCCAGCAAATGCGCGGCGCCCACTATATGAGCCACACCTTGTGGACCGCCTGGCTGTGCTGGACCGCAGGCCTGGTCATCGACATGGGCATGGCACGCCGCCGTCTCAGCGCCTGAGCGCCTGAACCGCGCCGGGGCGCTGCCCCTTAGCCCATCAAGCGCCAGTGGTTGTCAAACATCAGCCCGGTCACGGTGTCCAGCGCAGGCACCGCCTGGTCGCTGCTGCGGCTGGTCCGCTCGGCCACCCCGTGGCCGCCGCCGGCCCATAGCCGCGCGCCATCGCGGGCCACCGGGCAGACATCACCCTGGGGGCTGCTGCCCAGGTAGCGCGCCTGGGCGTCAAACCAGGCCATGCAGTCCGACTTGGGGCAGCTGACCACAAAACCGCCTTGCGCGAGGGGCGCGCATTCCACGCTGCCGCCATAACCGGCCAGCGGTGGCTGGTCCTGCGCCAGCTGCAGGCGCTGGCCATCCCAGACGGCAAAGATGGGCGCGCTGTCGCGCCGTGCATCGTCATGCTCGGCCTGCAGCGCAATGCCCAGGCGTTGGCGCGCGGCATCCCAGGCCAGGTGGCGGATCGACAGGCGCGGGTCGGGCAGCTTCCACCGGCCCAGCAGTCGCCCATCGGCCGGGTGCAGCGCGACCAGGGATGGGTCCATGCTGTCCAGCCATTTCTTGCTGCGCCCGGTCTCGCTTTGCGTGGGGATGCCGCCATTGGCAACCACCAGGGTCCCAGCCGGCAGTTTGCCCAGCGCAGCGGGCAGCACCAGCAGCTCATGCGGGTCCATGCCATGGCTGCGCCATTCGGCCAGCTTCTCCAGGCTGGCGGCATCGCGCAGGCCAATACAGCCCTGGCTGTCTTCCAGATCGGTTTCGGTGGTGAAGAGGATGCCGCTGCGGCCTGCGCCAGATTGAGCCCGTGCAGTGGCCGGCGCCGCCAGCGCCACATGGCCGTTGAAACAGCGGTCTTCCTGCATCCAGGCCCATTGCAGCGCGTCTGTCTGGGGCTGCCAGCGCAGCAGCCAATCCCCGGGCCGGCGCGCAACAAAGACCAGCTGGCCATCCGGCAGGGTTTGCACACCATGGCCGCGTGTGGGCAGCGGGGTGCGCGCCGCCATGCGCCAGGCATAGCCGCCGCTGGCCTGGGGCAGCACTTCGAGCACGCCGGCCCAGTCCTGCGCCATCGCGCTGGGGCCATCGCGCCAGACGGCTGCCAGCCGGGTCACCCCAGCCGTGCTGCCCGCCTCTTTGGCAAACGATAGTTCGGCCAGCCCCAGCGCGCCCATGGCCGAAGCGCCCAGCCCGCGCAGCAGCGCGCGCCGAGGCAGGGATGTGGATAACACGGTCACCGCTTGTCCTCAGTCGCCATCGCTGTCGCTAAAGCCCAGCGGAATATCGAGCGCCGGCGCCACCTCGGCCTGGTACAGCGCGGTGATGCCCTTGAGTTGGGTGGCGAGCGCCAGAATCTCGCTGTTGGCCTGTGCGCCCTCCTTGGCAGGCACTGTGCCCAGGGCCGGCATGGCGGCATCGACCACGCCAATGGCCTCGCGCCAGCGCTGGGCCAGGGCGATATGGCCCTTGCTGAGCAGCAGTGCTTCGATGGAGATCAGGTCCTTGCCGGGCACGGGCGGCTGCTGGCGCTGCGCCGGGGTCAGCAAGGCCTGGGCATGCAGGGCCTGCCACTGGGTCTGCCACTCGCGCCAGTTGTCGGCCATCGCGATGCGGGCAAAGGCAGGTGCCTTGCTGCTGCCCTCGACCACCTTGACCGGCTTTTCCATCTGCGCCCAGCGCAGGCGCTCCAGGCCGCCCAGCCACTGGTTGACCCATTCCTCAATGGCTGCGCCCGTCTCCTTGGCGCCGGGGCTGGCCACATCCTCGGGCTCGCTCTCCGAGCCTTCGACACTCCAGGTCTTGCTGCGCAGGGGCTCCAGCGCGGCCTGCAGGCTTTGGGCCTCGGCGCTGATCGCCTTGGCCACCTGCACGGCAAACGCGCACTCGGGGCTGGCTGGCTGCAGACCCTGGCTCAGCAACCAGTCCAGCGCGCCAAAGCCCTTGGCGGGCGTGCCCACCAGCTCCATGTCGGCAGCGGTCTGCGGGCCTTTTTTGACGGCGCGGGTGATCAGCGCTGTACGAATGGGCGTGAAATCAATCTGCCGCAGCGAGCGGCGCTCCACCAAGGGCCCCACGCTGGGCGTGGACAGCTGCAGCCAAGCGGTATGGCTGCGCTGCCACTGGCCGCGCAGCTCTGCCGCCGCTGTTTTGGCGGCAGAGGCCGGCCCGGCGCAGAAGCTGGCCAGGGCCTGGTCCTGCGCGCTGGCGGCCTGGCTAAACGCCACCGCACGGGCGGGCAGATGCTGGCCATACAGGCTTTGCAGCGCCTGGGCGGCCGTGTAATAAGGCATGGGGGTGTCTGCCGCCTGCGCCAACGGGACAACACCGCCCATGGCGGCCAGGGCCAGCAGCGCACAGGCCCTGCCCACCGATTGCGCGGCCTTGGCTGGCCAAGGCTTGGTACCGACTTGCGTCATAGAGACTCCACAAACTTGACCAAGGCCTCGCGCTCGGAGGCATCCATGTTCAGCACCTGCTGCTTGGCCTGCTCGGCCTCGCCGCCATGCCAGAGAATCGCTTCCAGCACGCCCCGCGCACGGCCATCGTGCAGCAGGCGCTGGTGGCCGTTCACATCCTGGATCAGGCCAATGCCCCACAGCGGCGGCGTGCGCCACTGCTGGCCGTTGGCCAGAAAGTCCGGCCGGCCATCGGCCAGCGCCGGGCCCATGTCATGCAGCAGCAGATCGGTGTAGGGCCAGATCTTTTGGCCGGCAATGTTCTTGGCCGTCAGCCGGGGGAAGGGGCCGGGGCCGGTCACATAGCTGGGCTTGTGGCAGACGGCGCACTGCGCCTGGGCAAACAGGCGCTGGCCCAGCTTGACGGCCGAGTCATTGATGTTGCGGCGGGCCGCAGGCGCCAGGGTTGCCTGGTAGAAGATCACATCGTCGAGCGTCTTGTCATCGATCTCGGGCGCATCGGCACGCGCCTGGGCTGCCGTGCGGCCGGCGGTGGATTTGTCCAGCCCACCGCCATGCGGTGCGGCCAGGCAGTCCTTTTGCGCCGGGGTGCAGTTCTCGTTCGGGAAGATGCGTGAGGTGATGCCCATGTCGCCCGAGAAGGCGTTGGCCGTCTGGTGCGCCACGCTGGGCGAGTTGGCCTTCCAGCCAAAGCGGCCAATCGCCTCACGCTGGCCATAGGCATCCCAGACGCGGTTGACCTGGCCCTTGATGGGGCCAGCCAGCGCCGCCTGCTCCTGCACATTGGCGAGGATGTCGGCCTCGGCAATCGCTTCGATCAGGCCCACGCCCACCACCTGGGGCGCAATGCGCGGGCCCAGCATCACATCCTTGGCCATCGGGCCGTAGCCCAGGTCGGTCAGCTCGTAGCGGGGCTGGATGAGTTCATAGGCCGTGCCATCGGCAAAGCGGCCCTTGATGGGCGTGCCATGGATACGCACGATGCCCTCGGGCTTGACGCCCTGCACCGCCGCATTGTTGAACTGGTCGCCATAGGTCGGCTCGGGCACCACGCCCGCATGCGGGTCGGCCTTGCCGGGCACCGACAGGCGGATCAGCAGCGCCACTGTGGGGTCGGGATCGGGGCCCAAGGTGCGGTGGAACTCTGGCGGTTCACCGCGCCCATCCATGATGTGGCAACCGCCGCAGCTGCGCGCAATGAAATGCGGACCCAGGCCATCGCGCGCCCGGGTCGAGGCCGGTGCCTCCACCCAGTTGCGCTTGAAAAAGGAGTTGCCAATGACAAAGCGCGTGCGCTCTTCATCGGCCAGAGAGGCAAAAGGAAACGAGAACGCGTTCTTGCCAGTGGCAAACACCGTGGTGTCGCCGCCAGTGAGCTCGCTGGGGTCTTGCACGGGGGCCTCGGCGGGGGCGCTGGTCTGCGCCACGCTGGCCTCCGGGCGCAGGGCCACCGCCAGGGCGGTGGCCGCGCACAGACCCGCTGCTGCCCATGCCAGCCGCTGCGCGCGGCCACCGGGCTTCTTGTCATTCATCTTCACAGACATAGTGCAGCAACGGTCCTTCGTCAGGGCTGGACCAGGGTCAGCTTGGTGATGCCGATGGCATTGGCCGCCTGCACCAGCAGCTTGGACTGCTCGGTGGCGCTGTCCACTGCCGCCTGGATGCGCTTGCGGCCGGGTGCATCGGCGCCGCCGATGATTTCGCGGTCGAACGGTGCCTGGATGCCCTCGGTCGCCTTGACCGTGCTGTCGATCTGCGCGCTGGTCTTGCCCGACAACTCCGCGTTCTTGGCCGCCACCAGGTCGGCCAGCGAGGCCACCTTCAGGGTCGAGCCATCACGGCGCTTGTACTGGCCCAGCCAGACGTTCTGGATGCCGGTGGCATTGGCGACCATGTCGCGGTGGGTGTTGTCGGAGAAGCAGGAATGCTCGTCTTCCTGGTCCTGCGAGTTGAGCGGCACTTCCATGCGCTCGCCAGCCAGTTCTCCGCGCGAGAGCGAGCCCAGGCCGACGATGATCTTGCGCACCGATTCCACACCCCCCTTGTCGAACTGGGCGCGGTAGTTCTTCTGGCCCGGTGCCCAGGCCTTGGTGACGCTGGCCAGGTCGTCGATCAGCAGCTCGGTCACCACCTTCAGGTAGAGGCGGCGGCGGTCGGCATGGGGGCGCTTGCCGTCCACATAGTCTTCAAACGAGCGGTCGCCCGGGCCGGTTTCGGACAGGTCCTGGCCCCAGAGCAGAAACTCGATCGCATGCCAGCCGGTGGCAATGTTTTCCTCGCCGCCGCGCTCGTTTTGCTTGGCCAGGTTGGCCTTGGTGATCTTGAACTTGGGGTCGTTGATGAAGCCGGCGTTGGGCTTGCCCTCGACATAGTCCACATAGGACTCGTCCATGGGCCAGGCATTGATCTGGCCTTCGGGGCCGTTCTCGTCATCGATCGGGCCGCCGTAGAAACGGAAGGCTTCCGTCTGGCCGTAGAACTCACGGGCATCGATCCAGCTTTTGCGGGCCGCTGCCAGCGTGTCTTTGGAGGGAGCAGCGAGCAAGGCGGCAATGGCCTTTTGCATGTCGCGTGCCGATGCCAGGCTGTCGCTGTAGTTGGCGTAGACCAATTCGCTGTAGCCCACGGCTACCGCACGGGCGTCCAGCTTGCTGGCCTTGGCGGCCGCCGTCTGTGCAAATGCCGGTGTTGCCACACCAGTCACTGCGCCCAAACCCAGGCCCAAGGCCAGCCCCAACACCGAACGGCGTACTAGTCGTTGCGACATAGATTCCCTCTTCCAAAAAAAACATGCAGGCACAGCGGCGCTGTGCTGCTCAACAACAAGGGTTTGGCTGGGCTGCTAAGGCGTGCGTGTTGTGAATTCTTATCGCAGCAGCTTGGCTAGGTGATCGAAGGCCCGCCTGGTGAACCACCGGTTTGCCCCTGTCTCCGGGGGCAAGAAAGCCTGGCTTCGAAAGGATTCAGCGCAGTCCCTTGATCCACACGGACGTGCGGGCAGGCCGCGCTGAGCGGCATAGTATGGCCGCAGTTGCAAATCCGCACAAAATTGGGCGGATCTAGAGGCGCAAAAAAGGGCGCTTACAAGCGCCCTTTGCCGGTCAACAACGCGTCGATTTAGACCACGCGGCTGATCTTCATCATGTTGGTGCCGCCGGGCGAGCCCATCGGCTCGCCACAGGTGATCGCATAGATATCGCCGCTTTGCACGATGTCGCGGGCCTTCAGATGCACTTCGGCCTGGGCCAGCGCAGTGTCGCGGTCGGCGCTGGTGTCCATCAGCAAGGGGCGCACGTTGCGGTACAGCGCCATCTTGCGCTGGGTGGCCACCTTCGGCGTCAGCGCGTAGATGGGGATCTGGGTGCGGTGGCGGCTCATCCACAGCGCGGTCGAGCCGCTGTCCGTCATGGCGACCAGGGCCTTGGCGCCCAGGTGGGTGGCAGTAAACAAGGCGCCCAGCGCAATGCTCTGGTCGATGCGCTGGAAGGTCTTGCCGACAAAGTCGGTGTCCACATCCCCGTCGGCCGAGGCCTCGGCCTGGGCGCAGATATCGACCATCTCCAGCACGGTCTCCAGCGGGAACTTGCCAGCGGCGGTCTCGGCGCTCAGCATCACCGCGTCGGTGCCGTCCAGCACGGCATTGGCCACGTCGCTCACCTCGGCCCGGGTGGGCACGGGGTTGGTGATCATGCTCTCCATCATCTGCGTGGCGGTGATGACGACCTTGTCCATCTCACGCGCCATGCGGATCATCTTCTTTTGCAGGGCCGGCACCGCGGCATGGCCCACTTCCACGGCCAGGTCACCACGCGCAACCATGATGCCGTCGGACACGCGCAGGATGTCTTCCAGATGCGGAATCGCCTCGGCGCGCTCGATCTTGGCAATCAGGCCGGGGCGGTGGCGGTACTCGGCAGCCGCCACCATGCACAGCTGGCGTGCCATTTCCATGTCGGTGGCGGTCTTGGGAAAGCTGACGGCCACGTAGTCGGCCTGGAAGCTCATCGCGGTCTTGATGTCTTCCATGTCCTTGGCCGTCAGCGCCGGCGCGGTCAGGCCGCCGCCCTTTTTGTTGATGCCCTTGTTGTTGGACAGCTCGCCACCCAGCTTGACGGTGGTGTGCACCGCGTCGCCCAGCACACCATCGACGGTCAGCACGATCAGGCCGTCATTGAGCAGCAGCACATCGCCCGCGCGCACATCGCGGGGCAGCTCCTTGTAGTCCAGCCCCACGCCCAGCAGGTCACCTGGCTCTTTGCGCGAGGCATCGAGCACAAACTTGGCACCCGGCTCCAGCATCACCTTGCCTTCGGCAAACTTGCCGACGCGGATCTTGGGGCCTTGCAGGTCGGCCATGATCGCCACTTCGCGGCCAGCGCGCTGTGCGGCCTCGCGCACCATGCGGGCGCGGTCGACATGGTCCTGCGCCTTACCGTGGCTGAAGTTCAGTCGCACCACATTGACCCCCGCGCGGATCATCTCTTCGAGCAAGGCCGGCTCGCTGGAGGCGGGGCCCAGGGTGGCAACAATCTTGGTGGCGCGGCGGATCTTGGGCGAAATCATGGACAGGTCCCTGTGTCTTTGTCTCAAAAGTGGGGCCGGCCCTGTCACCAGATACCGACCCGATGTAATTCAGTTCCATTCTGACACGAGAAACAGCCACTGCGAGTTACAGCGCGGTTTCATTCGATGTGCGTTTGCACAATGGCGCGGCCCGCAAAAAACACCTGCAAGACGCTAGGGATCCTCTGCAAAACCCTCGCCAAGCGGGATGGACGCGGATCGGGATGAGACGCAAGGCGTCTTTCGCAGTCAATAGCGAGCTATTGACAAGGAAGACAACGCAGCGGATCGCCCGAGCCCGCGTTCAGACCACGGCAGGGAGTTTTGCAGAGGGTCCCCTGGCCCGGCAGGTGTGGGATAGATGCAGAGGCGGATCAGGCCAGATCGGCAGGCCGGGGCGCGCCATCGCGCATCAGCGCTTCGATCTCGTCGGCCTTCACCGGCACGCCACGCGTGAGCAACTCGCAGCCGCCGTCGGTGATCAGCGCATCGTCTTCAATGCGGATGCCGATGTTGTGGAAGGCTTCGGGCACGCCGTCGGCCGGGCGCACATAGATGCCCGGCTCGATGGTGGTCAGCATGCCGGGGCGCAGGATGCGGCTGGGACGGTTGAGGATCAGCTCGCCCGAGAGCGGATCGCGCCGCTCGCTGATGTGGCCGACCTCGCTAGGCTCGATATAGCTGCCGCAGTCGTGCACGTCCATGCCCATCCAGTGGCCAGTGCGGTGCATGTAGAACTGGAAGTAGCTGCGGTTGTCGATGACATCCTGCACGCTGCCGACCTTGTTCTTGTCGAGCAGGCCCAGATCGAGCATGCCCTGCGCCAGCACGGCCACGGTGGCGTCATGGATGTCGTTGAAGCGCTTGCCGGGCCGTGTCAGCGCAATCGCTGCATCCTGGCTGGCGAGCACCAGGTCGTACAGATCGCGCTGCGGGCCGCTGAATCTGCCGTTGGCGGGGAAGGTGCGGGTGATGTCGCTGGCATAACCATCGAGCTCGCAGCCTGCGTCGATCAGCACCAGCTCACCATCGCGGATGGGCGCGGCATCGGCGCGGTAATGCAGCACGCAGGCATTGGCGCCAGCGGCCACGATCGAGCCATAAGCCGGGTACTGCGAGCCGTATTCGCGGAAGGCCTGCAGCAGTTCGGCATCCAGGTGGTACTCGCGCACATCCTGGCCGGCGCGGAGCATGCGGGCCGAGCGCTGCATCGCCAGGATATGGGCGCGGGCGCTGATGGCCCCGGCGCGGCGCAGGATCGGCACCTCATGCGCATCCTTGAAGAGCCGCATTTCGTCGAGCACGGTGCACAGGTCGCGCTGCTGCTCGGGCACCAGTGCGCCATAGCGGGTGCGGGCACGCACGCCGTTGAGCCACTGTGCCACCGTGCCCTCCAGCCCCTGGTGGATCGCAAACGGGTACCAGACCACGCTGCGGTTTTCCAGCATCTTGGGCATGCGGGCGGCCTGCTCGGCCACCGAATAGGCTTCCGTCACGCCCAAGGCCGCCACTGCGGCCTCGGGGCCCAGGCGGTAGCCGTCCCAGATCTCGCGCGCCAGGTCCTTGGGCGCACAGAACAAGGTGGTCTTGCCATCGGCGCTGATCACCAGGCTGGCGTTGGGCTCGGTGAAGCCGGTGAGGTAGTAGAAGTAGCTGTCGTGGCGGTACAGAAAGTCGCTGTCGCGGTTGCGCGGGTGCTCGGGCGCGGTGGGGATGATGGCGATCCCGCCTTCGCCCAGCTGGCGCGCGACCTGGGCGCGGCGCTCGGCATAGACGGACTGTGCGGGTATGGCTGGGGTGGGGGCAGGTGCGTGCATGGCGCTATCGTACTGCAGAGCATGGCTGCAGCGCCCGAGCTTGCATGGGCGCGGCAAGCCCTTTCGCCGCTTTTTATAATTTCAGCGACTTGGCACATAATGCCGCATGCCCCACCGCTGGAAACCCAACGTCACCGTGGCCGCCGTCATTGAGCGCGATGGCCGATTTTTGCTGGTAGAGGAAGACACCTCGGACGGCATCCGCCTGAACAATCCGGCGGGCCATCTGGACCCGGGCGAATCCCCCATCCAGGCCTGTGTGCGCGAGGTGCTCGAAGAGACGGCTTTCGACTTCAAGCCCTCGGCCCTGCTGGGCATTTACATGAACCGCTTTGTCCGCACCAAGAGCGGCGCGGACACCACCTATATGCGCTTTGCCTTTACCGGCACCGTGGGCGCGTTCTATGAAAACCAGCCGCTCGACGAAGGCATACGCCGCACCGTCTGGATGACCGCCGATGAAATGCGCGCCGAGGCCCACCAGATGCGCAGCCCGCTGGTACTGCAGTCGCTGGACGACTACCTGGCCGGCCAGCGCTTTGCGCTGAACCTGATCTACACCGATGCCTCCGTGCTGGTGCAGCCCGACGGTGTGAGACCGCTGGAATAGACCCAAAGCCCAGGGGGCCGCACCAGGGACACCGGGGGCGGCCCCCTGGCCGCTGCGCTCATTGCATGCTGATCTTGCGCTCCTTGACCACCTTGCCCCACTGCTCGTACTCCTTCTTCATGAAGGCGGCAAATGCTGCGCGTGTGGTCGGTTGCGGCGTCAGGCCGTGTACCTTCAGCGCCTCCCCCACAGCGGGGTCGTTCAGCACCTTGACAATCTCCGCATTCCAGCGCTCGAGCACCGACTCGGGCGTCTTGCCCGGTGCCACAAACGCATACCAGTTCAGCGCTTCGAAGCCGGGGTAGCCCGCCTCGGCAACGGTGGGGATGTTGGGCATGTACGCGGGCCGCGTCAAGCCCGTGGTCGCCAGCGGAATCAGCTTGCCGGTCTCGATATGGGGAAGCGCTGTCGGCGGAGCCGCAAAGTACGAGGTCACACGCTCCCCGATCAAGTCTTGCAGCGCGGGAGCGCCTCCTTTGTAGGGGACATGCACCATGTCGACGCCGGCGCGCTGGTTGAACAGCTCGCCCGCCAGGTGCGAGGCTGACCCGGCGCCGGTGGACGCATAGTCCACGCCACCGGCCGTCTTCCGGGCCTTGGCCACGAAACCGGCCAGATCCTTCACCCCTGCGCCCTGGTGCACCACCAGCACATTGGGAAAGTTCACGCCGCCCGAGATCGGCGCCAGGTCCTTGAACGGGTCGTAACCGACTTTCATGATGTGTGGCGCGATCGTCAGCGGGCCGACCGATCCGAACAGCAGCACCGAGCCATCGGCGGGGGCCTTGGCCACAAACTGGTGCGCGATGTTGCCACCGGCGCCGCCCCGGTTGTCCACGACCACCGTCTGGCCGATGTTCTCCCCGAGCTTCTTGGCAATCAGGCGGGCTGCTGAATCCGCCGCACCGCCAGCTGCAAAGCCCACCACCAGGGTGACCGGTTTGCGCGGCGGAAAATCCTGGGCATGGCAGGCGCCCTGCACCGCCACCAGTGCCAGCACCATCGTGCGCAACAGCGCTTGTCGTTTGTTCATCGTGAGTCTCCTGGGTTATGGGATTTTTGTCAGTCGGCACCCAGGCCAACAGGGCTGGGCTGCCGCTTTTCGGTGTTGTGGCGCAACAGCGCGGCCGTGCGGTACACGCCATGGGCAAACTTGCCGTAGGGCAGCGTGGCGAACAATGCGATCACCGCGCCCAGGTGCAGGCACAGCAACAGTGCCAAGGCGGGCGTGCCGCGCCCCAGCCACAGCGCCATGCCACTGGAGGCCACCACAAACAGCAGCGCAATGAAGCCAAGGTCCATGGGCTTTTGCCGGGGATCACCGTGCAGCGGGTGACGGCTTCGGTGCAGGCGCCACAGGCCCACCGTGCCCACCATCATGCCCAGCCCGCCCAGCGCACCCAGCACCTTGGGCAGGCTGGGCAGCTCATAAGGCGCAGGCAGGTCGAAGGCATAGTGGTACACCGTGGCCAGCGCCGTTGCCGCAAAGCACAGCGCAAAGCCGTAGAAGGTGAAATGGTGGAACCGGCGGCGCGCCAGCGTGTAGGCGTCGTCTTCGTTGTGGCAGCCCTCGCCGTGGCCGCCATCGAGGTACTTGAGGCGCAGCACATCCTGCGTCGCCTCTGCCGCAGCCGGCATGCCGACATCCACGCCACTGGTGGCGGGCTTGACATCTTTCCAAAAGCGGCGCACCCCCATGAAGAGCGCCAGCACCACCAGCAGAAACACCGGCGCAAAAATGCCAACCATCAGGCCATGCGGGAACAGGTTGTAGAAGTTGTTGCCCAGCTGCGCGTTCCACAGCTGGCCTACGCCACCCCGCAACGCGACGGCCAATGCCAGAAACAGGAACAACCCCAGCACCATCGCCAGCGACAGGGTCAGGCCGTTTCGCTGGTACAGCCGCCCCAGCGCAGGGGGCCAGGCGTAGTCGGCATAGGTCTGGCCCCGTACCTCGGCCATGGCCTGGGGGATGTTGATGGCAAACTCGTGCGGCGGCGCGTACTGGCAGGCATGCAGGCAGGCGCCGCAGTTGTGGCACAGATTGGCCAGGTAATGCGCATCGCCCTTGCCAAACTCCAGACGGCGCGTCATCGCCGGGAACACGGCGCAAAAGCCTTCGCAGTAGCGGCAGGCATTGCAGATCTGCATCACGCGCGCCACTTCTTGCTCTGCGGGCGTCTGCGTGGGCGCAGCGATGATGGGAATAACCTTGCCGGTGGCCAGGGTCTGGGCCTGCTGGCCCAGTTCTTGCAGTGATTGGATGCTCATTCAGACCTCGTCTTTCACAGCGCCATGCAGCGCGGGCTGGCCGGCAGCGGCCAGTGCGGCATTGCGGCCGGCAATCCGCCCGAAAGCGGTACCGATGGACATGCCCACCCCCGCCGTGTAGCCCTTGCCCAGAACGTTGCCCGCCATCATTTCGCCCGCCACGAACAGGTTCTGGCTGGCCTGCCCGCCAAAGCGCACTGCCGCGCTGTCATCGACCTTCAAGCCCAGGTAGGTAAAGGTCACGCCCGGGCGCAGTGCATAGCCATAGAAAGGGCCGGTATCCAGCGGCCGGGCCCAGTGCGTTTTGGCGGGGCTGATACCTTCGGTGTGGCAGTCGTCCAGCGCCGTGTGGTCGAAATGGCCCGCCTTGCAGCTGGCGTTGTAGGCCTGGAGGGTCTGCATGAACGTCTCCACCGGCAGTCCCAGCTTCTGGGCCAGCTGCGGCAGCGAATCAGCGCGCACGCCCGGAAACACCGGCGGCATGAAGCGGCCGATGGCTTTGCTGTCGATGATGGAATACGCCATCTGGCCAGGCTGCTGCGCCACCAGCCGGCCCCAGATGGCATAGCGCTTGGGCCAGAAATCCTCGCCTTCATCGTAGAAGCGCCGGGCATCGCGGTTGACCACCACGCCCAGCGACACGCAGTCGATGCGCGTGCAGATGCCGCCGTCGTACAGCGGTGCACGGGCATCGATGGCCACCATATGCGCCTGGGTGGGGTCGCCCACGGCATCGGCGTGCTGGTCCTGGAGCATGTGCTTGAGCAACACGCCCTGGTTGAAGGCCGTGCCACGGATGAGGAAGTTGTCGGCAGGCCATTCGCCACGGGCGTTCTGGCCCCAGGCCTCGCGCAGCCACTCCCGGTTCGACTCAAAGCCGCCGGCCGCCAGCACGCAGCTTTTGGCAGTGATGCGCTCGCCCTTGCACCAGGCGGCCTGGAAGCGGCCGTTGACGATCTCCAGCCGGTCCACCGGTGACTCGTAGCGCACGTCCACGCCCATCGCCTGCGCACTGCGGTAGTAGGCATTGACCAAGGCCTTGCCGCCACCCATGAAAAACGCATTGGTGCGCGCCACATGCAGCGCACCCGACAACGGAGGCTGAAAATGCACGCCATGCCGGCGCATCCAGCTGCGGCAGGTCGAAGAGGCGCGGATCACCAGGCGGGCCAGGTGCTCATCGGTGATGCCGGCGGTGACCTTGAGCAGGTCTTGCCAGTACTCCTCCTCCGGGTAGGCATCGACCAGCACATCCTGCGGGGCGTTGTGCATGCAGCGGAGATTGCGGGTGTGGCCGGAGTTGCCGCCGCGCCATGCGCGTGGTGCCGCTTCCAGCAGCAGCACGCGGCTGCCCGCTTCACGGGCCATGAGGGCAGCGCACAGCGCGGCATTGCCGCCACCGATGATGAGCACATCGGTGTCAAAGGCTTCAGTTTTCATGAGTGCTTGCCACAAGGCATGCCTGGTGGCGGTTCAACGTGGGGGGGCCCGTTCTGGTCGTGGCGCTGCATCACAAGGGACGCGGCCCCAGCACCCTGAGCGGCGAGTGTTCCGCCCACTGTAGACAACCGGTCGGCGCCGGTGCAGCCGTCCCAGCGCATGGGGGTATCACGGTTTGTGATGTGGCCGGGCGCTGCCCGCGTTCAGGCTGCGAGCGAGGCGCCCAGCCATTGGCCCGACTGCACCAGCCGTCTGGCGCAATCGACCAGCACCACACGCGCGGCGAGCGCCGCGGGCGACAGCTCATCGTCCGACAGGCTGCACAGCGCCGCCTTGCGGCGCACCGAATCGTCTGCAATCTGCGACCACTGAAAACGCGCCTCCGCATCGCGGTACATGCCGACGGCCGACCAGGGCTGGACAGTCGCACCCATGCCTGCGTCCACCGCCTCCATCAACAGCGGCAGCGAATCGATTTCCATGGCCATCTGCGATTGGAAACCCGCACTGCTGAACGAGGCCATCACCGAGCTGCGCAGCCCATGGCTGCCCGAGGGCAGGATCAGCGGCACCTGTTGCAGCTGCGCCAGACTGACCGGCGCGCCATGGCGGATCTTGGGTGCAACAGGGCACTGGCGGGACTGGATCAGAAAGAGCTGCTCTTCGAGCAGCGGCATCACCCGCCAGCGGCGCGCGCTCTGCGTGTCGAACAGAATTGCAATGTCCATCTGCCGGGCGTTGAGCAGACTGGTCAGGTGGCCGGACAGCGCCGAGACCATGTGCAGCCGCACATCAGGGTAGCGCTCGCGCATGGCCCGCAGCAGCGGCAGGCCCAGCACATTGGCGATCGTCGGAGACAGGCCCATGCTGACAGCGCCCGACAGCCGCGCCTGCCGGGCCGCATGAATGGCCTGGTCGGCATGGCGCAAGCTGAGCTGGGCCTCATGGAAAAACGCCAGGCCTGCCTCGGTCGGGATGACACCGCGTGAGCTGCGCTGGAGCAAACGGGTAGAGAGCTCGGACTCCAGACGGCTGACCTGCTGGCTCAGGGCCGACTGCACCATGTCCAGATCGAGCGCGGCGCGGCTCATCGAGCCCAGTTCAACAATGCGTACGAAGTAGCGCAGCTGGCGCAGTTCCATGGTGGGGTTCCTTCCGAAGTCGCAGCCGCGAGCGCGTGCAGATGCGCGCATCCTCGCACAGATTGGAGCCCCGCCGGCGCCTGGCGCCAACGCGATTGCGCAGCGCGGGCAAGCATGGCATTGTCCCTGGACCATAACGAGGAGACATACCATGCCCCACCACGCCCCCTGCCGTTTTGCCACCCGCCTGGCGCTGCCGCTGGCCGCTGCGCTGCTTGCCGCCGGTTGCAGCTCCCTGGGCACACCGCCCACCAGCCAGCACAGCGCCAGGATTGCCGGGCTGGAAAAGCCGGCCGAGGTGCTGGTCGACCAGTGGGGCGTGCCGCACATCTACGCCGGCACCACCTATGACGCCTTTGTCGTGCAAGGCTATATGGCGGCGCGCGACCGGCTCTGGCAGATGGACCTGTGGCGCAAGCGCGGACTGGGCCAGATGGCCCAGGACTTTGGTCCGGCCTGGGTCGAGAGCGACAAGGCGGCGCGCGCGGTGCTGTTTCGGGGCGACATGTACCGCGAGTGGCTGGCCTATGGCTCGGACTCCAAGCGCGTGGCCGAGGCCTTTGTGGCGGGGGTGAATGCCTTTGTCGCCCAGACCAAGGCCGACCCCAGCCTGCTGCCCGAAGAGTTCAAGCTGCTGGGCTACCAGCCCAGCCCTTGGGCGGCAGAAGACACGGTGCGCATCCGCCACCATGGCCTGACCCTGAACTTTACCGGCGAGGTGGACCGCGCCCAGGCCTTTTGCGAGGGCAAGCACAACGGCGCCCGGGTGGACTGGCTGCGCCGCGAGCTGGTGCCCGATGTGAAGCCGCAGATCCCCGAAGGGCTGGATGTCTGCGGCCTGCCCGGCAAGGAGCTCAAGCGCGCCTATGCGCTGGCCACCGCCAGCCCGCGCTTCACCAAGGAGAACGTCAAGGTGTCGGTGCAGGACATGGCGCCCGAGCAGTTGCTGGCGCTGTCCGAATCGACCCTGAACCAGCCCGATGCCAACACCCTGGCCAGCTACGGCAGCAACAACTGGACGATTGCACCGGGCATGACCACCACCGGCCGCCCGATTCTGGCCAATGACCCGCACCGCGCCCACGGTGCGCCCAGCCTGCGCTATATCTCGCACATCTCCGCCCCCGGCATGGATGTGATCGGCGCTGGCGAGCCGTTTTTGCCTGGCATCTCCATCGGCCACAACGGCCGCATCGCCTTTGGCCTGACGCGCTTCTACATGGACCAGGAAGACCTGTATGTGTACGACACCAACCCGCAAAACAGCAAGGAATACCAATACCAGGGCCGCTGGGAGCCGATGACCCGGGTGACGGAGAGCATTGCCGTCAAGGGCGCGGCCCAGCCGGTCATCGTCGAGAACTGGTACACCCGCCACGGCCCGGTGCTGGCCGCCGAGGGCAACAAGGCCTATGCACTGCGCGCCGCCTGGCTGGACCTGGGCATGGCGCCCTATTTCGGATCGATGGACTACATGCGCGCGCAGGACTTTGACCAGTTCCGCGCCGCGATGAACCGCTGGGGCGCACCGGGCGAGAACCAGGTCTATGCCGACAGCAGCGGCAATATCGGCTGGATCCCCGGCGGGCTCACCCCCATCCGTCCCAACTGGGACGGGCTGACCCCGGTGCCCGGCGATGGCCGCTATGAATGGACGGGCTACCGCAATGGCGATGAGCTGCCCTGGGAGTTCAACCCCCAGCGCGGCTATGTGGTGACCGCCAATGAAAACAATGTGCCACCCAACCACCCGCTCTACCAAAAAGGCATTGGCTACGAATGGTCCGACTCGGCCCGCGCCCAGCGCCTGCACGGCCTGTTTGAGAAGGCCGCCAAGGAGGGCAAGAAGCTCAGCGTCGCCGATTCCGAAGCCTGGCAGACCGACATCGTCGCCGTACCGGCCCAGCGCCTGCTGAAACTGCTGGCGCCGCTGCAAAGCAGCGACGCACAGACCGCCCAGGGCCTGGCGCTGCTGCAGGGCTGGGACGGCACGATGGCCAAGGACAGCGCCGCCGCTGCGCTCTATGAGGTCTGGAGCAATGCCACCTTGAAGAAAGCCCTGACCGACAAGGTGCTGGCCGCCAACGAGCGCAGCTTTGCCAAAGAGACCAGCGCCACCCGCATGATCGCGGTGCTGGAGAGCCCGCAGGGCTGGATGAGCGAGGCCGAGCGCGACCAAGTGCTCCTCTCCTCCATCGCCCCGGCGATGCAGTGGCTGCAGACCAAGCTGGGCGCCGATGCCAAGAGCTGGACCTGGGGCAGCGTGCACCAGGCGATCTTTGTGCACCCGCTCGCCGGCGTGGTGGACAGTGCCACCAGGCAAAAGCTCAACGTCGGCGTGGGCGGCATCGGCGGCTCCTGGGCCACACCCATGGCCACCAGCTACAACGTCGATACCTACCAGCTGACCTCGGGCGCCTCCTTCCGCATGGTGGTGGATGTGGGCAACTGGGACGCCTCGCGCGTGGTCAACACGCCCGGCCAATCGGGCAACCCGGCCAGCCCGCATTACCGCGACCTGGCCAACACCTGGGCCGCAGGCCAGTACTTTCCGCTGGCCTACTCGCGCAGCGCGGTGGAAAAGGCTACGCGCGAACGCATTGCGCTGACGCCACAGCAAGCCGGGCTGGCGGCCACTAACAGGGCTTTTCAGCGCTGATAGGCGCTGAAAAGCCCTGTTGCGCGCCACAACGCCACATAGCCCTAGCGAAGCAGGCGCCTGCCGCCAGGCGGATAATTGCGCCCATGGTTAAACAGCGCATCGTAGTGGGGCTGAGTGGCGGCGTGGATTCGGCCGTCACCGCGTATTTGCTCAAAAAGCAGGGGCACGAGGTCGTCGGCATCTTCATGAAGAACTGGGAAGATGACGACGACAGCGAGTACTGCTCGTCCAACATCGACTTTGTCGATGCCGCAGCCGTGGCCGACGTGGTGGGCATCGAGATTGAACACGTCAACTTTGCCGCCGACTACAAGGACCGGGTGTTTGCCGAGTTTCTGCGCGAATACCAGGCCGGCCGCACGCCCAACCCCGATGTGCTGTGCAATGCCGAGATCAAGTTCAAGGCCTTTTTGGACCATGCCATGCGCCTGGGTGCCGAAAAGATCGCCACCGGCCACTACGCCCGCGTGCGCCAGAACCCCGACACCCAGCTGTTTGAGCTGCTCAAGGGCCTGGACCCGGCCAAGGACCAGAGCTATTTTCTGCACCGCCTGAACCAGGCGCAGCTGTCCAAAGCGCTGTTCCCGGTCGGTGAGCTGAAAAAGACCGAGGTGCGCCGCATTGCCGAAGAAATCGGCCTGCCCAATGCCAAGAAAAAGGACTCGACCGGTATCTGCTTTATCGGCGAGCGCCCTTTCCGCGATTTTCTGAACCGCTATATCAGCAAGGAACCGGGCCTGATCCTGGACGACCGCAACCGCAAGCTGGGCAAGCATGTGGGTCTGTCCTTCTACACCCTGGGCCAGCGCTCGGGCTTGGGCATTGGTGGCGTGAAGGAAAAAGGCGCGGCCCGTGGCGCCGGCGAGCATGCGCCCTGGTTTGTGGCCCGCAAGGAGCTGGACAAGAACATCCTGCGCGTGGTGCAGGGCCATGACCACCCCTGGCTGCTGTCGCAGGCGCTGGATGCCGACAATACCAGCTGGGTGGCCGGCCACCCGCCCGCAGCCGGCACCTATGGCTCCAAAACCCGTTACCGCCAGCCCGATTCGCCCGCCATCATCGGCGCCGATGCAACGCCCGCGCATTTCCACCTCGACTTTCCCGAGTCGCAATGGGCGGTGACGCCCGGCCAATCGGCCGTGCTGTATGACGGCGAGGTCTGCCTGGGCGGCGGCATCATTGCCAGCGTGGCGCCTTCTACGGCCGCTTAAAAAACAAGCAGGCCCTTAGGCAGGTGCAGCAGGCGACTGCGCCGCGCCCGGCAACTCATCGCGCAAGATCCAGGCGGCTTCTTGCGTGCAGGCATGCGCGGGGTAGCGGATCTTCATGCGCATGAACACGCGCACGGCCTGCTCGGGCTTGTTGGCGCCTTGCTTGAGCACGCGCACCGTCAGCTCCAGCGCCTGGGGCACCAGATCGCTGCCGGCATAGCTTTTCTCGAAACCGTGGAGCAGGGCCAAGGTGTGCGGCAGCTGCATGCGCTTCCAGGCCGTCTGCGCCAGCGCCAAGGTATGGCTGGCCTCGTTCAGCAGAAAGCCCTTGTCACGCTTGTAGCAACTGCCCCAGACCTCCAGCGCATCGGTACTGCGCTGCTTGCGCAGCAGCAGCGCGATATAGCTTTGCGCATGGCGCGCCAGCTCATCGGGCTTGTCGCTGAGCTTGAGCACGCGGTGGTAGCGGCGCTGGTCGGCCAGGCTGTCAGGTTCGCTGCGCTGCCATTCACGGGCCTCGGCCAGGGCGGCGTTCATGTCGCCGTTCTGCACCAGCTGGGCCACCTGGGCATCGCGGCGCTGGGCCAGCGCGGTCTGCGGGTCGACCACGGGCGCGCCGGCTTCGGCCTGGGGTGCCTTGTCCGGCGTGATGCCCAGGTCCGCATGGTTCTGGTACATCACATAGCCGATCATCGCGGCGATCACGCCATTGAAATAGATCACCACAAAGGCCAGCAAGGGTGCCAGCAGCGCCTGGGGCATGACTGTGACCAGCAAGGCAAAGGCCATCGGCACGCCCTGCATCAGCAGGAACAGAAACAGGCACAGCAGGCCATAGGGCAGACCGATGGCGCCCATGGTGCTCAGCAGCATGAAGGGGTTGATGGCAGCGCGCAGGCTGCCGCTGGTGATCAGCACCATCAAGGTGGCGGGGATCAGAAAGGACGAAAGCAGATCGCCCAGCGCCGCCAGCCCCGGGCTGATCCGGGCGAGCATGCCGATCAGAAAGCCATGCACCAGCAGCACGCCGAAAAACTTCCAGGGCAGCACCTTGAGGTCGGCATCGCAGGGGTAGTCGTCGTAGTCGTTGCTGTCGAGCACGCCATGCGAGGCATAGGCCGCAATCTTGAACGCATGCCGGCTGATCGCCAGCAGCAGGCCCACCGCCACGGCTAGGCCGATCAACAGGCCCCACATCAGCATATAGGCGCAAAGCGACAGCACCAGCGCATACAGCAAGGGCTTGCGCTGCAGCGGAAACAGGAAAAAACTGTTGAGCTTGCGCCAGAACGGCTCAATCACCCATTGGGCGCTGTCAATCTCGTCGTCTTGCTGTGGAGAACGCAATGGGCCCATGGCCAGCCTTTCTGTCTGCAGCCCCCGCCGGCGCAGCTTGGCAGCGATCATAAGGCATGGCTTCACGAAAACTTTACATGGAGCTGACGCACAAGGGCGCTAGCCACTGCCGCCCCTGCACTCAACCAGCGTTCAGGTGCTTGCCTGGCTGAGCCAGCGCGTCACCGGCTCCTGGGGTGCGGCGCGCTGCAGGGCTGGCAGCCAGCGCCGGGCGTCTTCCAGCCGGCCGGCCTTGGCCAGGCCATTGGCCACCAGGGCCAGGGTTGCGGGCCAGTGCGGGTGGTTGGCAGCGCTCTCCAGCTGCTGGCAGATCTTCTGGGCATCGTCCCATTCGCCCAGGCGCACAAAGCTGCGCGCCAGCGCATGCAGACTGTTGTCGCTGATGCGCGGGGCAGGCCGGGCGCGGTCCACATAGGTTTGCCAGCTGTGGTGCTGGAGCCGGCGCAGCGCCTCAGTGTTGGCTGGCAGCTTGAAGATGGCGCGGGCCGCGCGGTGGAAATCCTCGCTGCCCGGCGCATGGCGGGCGCTTTCAAACCAGGCGCGCAAGATAGCGGCATCGGCCGGGGCCAGCTTGGCGGCCTGGCGCCAGGCGGGCGCGGCCAGCTCAAAGGCCAGCGCATCGGTGTGCTTTTGCGCGCGTTGCACGGCGGCGGCCAGTGCGGCGCTCTGGGCCTGGGCCTGCTGCTTGTCACGGGCGGCCACCTCCACCACCGACTCCTTGCGCCGCAGCTGCAGGTACAAGGCCATCAGCAGGCCACCGGCCAGCAAGCCGCCAAAGTGCGCCATATAGGCCACGCCCTGCTGACCCATGAAATGCTGGGCCAGCTCAAAGCCCATCCACACCGGCAGCACCACCAGCGCCGGCCAGGTGGCGTAGTTGAAGTAGAAGGCCAGCATGTAGAAAAAGCGGATGCGGCGCATGCGGTAGAGCACCACATACATGGCCATCAGCCCGGCAATCGCGCCCGACGCACCCAGCCCATAGCTGCCCGAGCCGGCATAGAACAGACCGGCAAACAGCGAGGCGCTGACACCGGCGGCCAGGTAGAAGCACAGGTAGAGCCCGGCACCCAGTGCCATCTCCAACGTAAAACCAAACAGAAACAAAAACACCATATTGCCCAGCAGATGGCCGGTGCTGCCATGCAAAAAGGTGGAGGTCAGCGCCTGCAAAGGCTGCAGCCCGGCGCCCGCCTCATAGCTCATCGCCCAGCGGGTGGTAAATGGCTTGGGCTCCAGCGGTGCAAAGCGGGCGCGGGCGGCCTGCCATTCGGCATGCAGCGGATCGCCTGCCTGGATCACCTCGCCGGCCAGCAGCTGGCGGCGAAACCGCCCTTCCTGCTTCATCAGCAGGTAGATCTGGCCGTAGTCCTGGTTTTTTTGCAGGCCCTGCACCATGCGCACCATCTGGGGCTTGATGCGGCTGTCCGGATTGCGGCTTTGTGCTTCGAGGTACTTCACAAAGGCCGGCACCTCGATCGCCGGCAGCGCCGTATGCGCATAGGTTTTGGAGGCCCGCTCTGCCGCCCGCTCCTCACCCCCTTGCCAGACCCAGAACACCAGGCAGTTGATTGCAATCAACAGCACCGTCATCCAGGGCGGCGACTGCCAGGAGGGCTTGTTTTCCAGCGGGATGGCGATGAACATGGCGCCTATTGTGCAGCGGCGCTGCGGCGGCAGGCTGCCGCGCCGAGCACAGTCAGCGGCAGTGTTGGATTTTTGCGTTAGCCGACCACAGAGATGCGGTGCAGCGCCGGCTGGGCCACACGCACATAGTCCTGCGCATTGAGCACCATCGAACGGTCCAGCCGGCCGGCATTGAACGCTATTTCGGCATGGCGCTCCACCAGGTCCGGATCCACCACCAGGGCCACCTGCGGGCCGGGGCTGAACGGCGGAATGGCGCCGATCACGCAGCCGGTCCGCTCGGTCGCTTCTTCCGCGCTGGCCATCGTCATCTTGGGCAGGCCCAGCGCGGCCGCCAGCAGGCGAAAGTCCAGCTTCTGGTCGCCCGGCAGCACGGCCAGCACCCAGTGCTCGGCATTGCGGGTCTTGCACAGCATCGCCTTGGCGCCCTGGCCCGGCGTGGTGCCCCGGATGCGCGCCACCTCGTCCGATTTGCCCTCTGCCGGATGGCTCAGCACCCGAAAGCGGGCGCCCTCGCCTTCCAACAACTGCTGCAGCTGCTCAAACACGCTCATCGCTGCACTCCCGGTGCCACCACCGCGCCTTGCACCTGGTGCTGTGCCAGTGCCTGGGCTACAAAGCCGCTGGCCTTGGCCTCTTCCACAAAGGCAGCCAGCCACTGGAGGGCGGCCTCGCCCCGGCCCTTGGGCAGACCCATGGCCTGCTGGATCAGCATGAAATGCCCGGGCAGCATGCGCAGGCCCGGGTGGCTGGCCACCGCGGCCTCCAGCTGCACCTTGACACCTGCAGCCACATCGCCCTGGGGTTGCAGATAGACATCGACCACCGCCGGCGAGGTGGGTGCCCGCAGGATGCGCGCGTGTTTCAGCGCCCGGCTCAGGTAGAGGTCATAGGCGCTGCCCTGGCCCACCACCACCTCGTGCTCGGCCACATCCACCTGCGCGTTGTCGCGCAGTGCCGAATCGCTGCGCACCATGTAGGCGCCCTCGATCAGCACATAGGGAGCGGAAAAACCAATGCCCGCGCCGCGCACCGGGTCCACCGCAAAAAAGCCGATATCGGCCTGGCCTTGCGTAACGGCATCCACCGAATGGGCCGCGGCCTCAAACAGCTGCAGATCCAGCGGCAGCCCCAGCTGGGCCGCCATGCGCGCCGCCAGATCAACGGAAACGCCTGCGCCCGAGCCATCGGCCCGTTTGTGCGCCAGCACGGGATTGCCCACATTGATGGCCGCGCGCAGGCGGCCAGTGGGGGCGATGAGGGAAGCGATGTCAGTGGTCTGTGTCATGGCCGCTTTCGAGAAAGGTGGAACAAAGGGCTGCGCGCTGGGTAGGGCCGACGCTCGGCGGGCAGGGGCGCTGCAGCCTCACATTCTCCCTCTGCTGGTATGACCTGTGGCGCACCGGCCTCTGCACGGCGCCGAAATTACGGCGTCGTCAAAATCCCGGTCAACGCATGGTTAATGTAGTAGTTGCTGCGCCCCACCTTCTGCTTTAGCAAAAAGCCTGTCTCCGTCAGAGCATCCAGATACTTGGTCGCCGTCAACCGTGATACCTGCAGGTCGTTCTGCAGGAACTCAATCTTGGTGTATGGATGCATAAACAAGCTGTTGATGAGGTCTTGGCTGTAGAACTTGTGCTGTTCCCGAATGCGGTGCTTGTAGTCAAACAAGGCGTCCCGAATGGCAATCACCGTCTTCACCGTCTGCTGGGCTGTTTGCTCCACCGCCTCTAGCATGTAGAGCACCCAGTCCTCCCACGCATCATCGTCACGCACGGCCTGCAGCAGGCGGTAATACTCAGGCTTAGTTTGCACAATATGGCGGCTCAGGTACACCACCGGAATGTCCAGCAACCCCTCTTTGACCAAATACAGCACATTCAAAATGCGCCCCGTTCGACCATTGCCGTCATAGAAGGGGTGAATGCTCTCAAACTGGTGGTGGATCAGCGCCATCTTGATGAGCGCGTCTACGGGCACTGCATCGGGGTCGTTGATGGCCTGCTCCAAATCACGCATCAGCGCCACGATGGCATCCGGCTCCTGCGGCGGTGTGTACACCGTGCGCCCTGCACCATCTTTCAAGGCTGTGCCGGGCAACTTGCGAAAGCCTGCCTGGTTGCGTTCCAGCTCACGCTGCATCCCAATCAAATGGTTGGCTGTCAGCAAGCCAGTCTCTTTCACCAGCCGAAAGCCCGTGTACAACGCCTGCCGGTAACTCAGCACCTCTTTGCTGGCGGCAGACAGCTGGCTTTCAGAGGACACATCGTCTTTAAAGAGCTCATCGTGTGTGGTGACAATATTCTCAATCTCTGAGCTGTCCTTGGCCTCCTGCAAACCCAAAGTGTTGATGAGAATGCTTTGATTGGGTATGGCCGCAGCAATGCCCTTCAGCTCCGCCAGCTTGCGGCTGGCGCTGGCCAACTTCTTGAGAATGGGGGCGGTGTCAAAGCGCTCGGCCCGCAACGCGGCAAGGGATTCCATGAGGTCAACCCAACATGTATAGAAAACGCCAATTCTTATACATATCGCCACCCACGTGTATAGAAAAGCTGCGTTTCATGCACCTTTCCGCGCAACGCAGCCTCCAGTTGCATAGCTAACTGCGGTTTTCTATACACATTGACCTGCATGCTGCGTAAGCCCTGCATGATGAGGCACTGCGCGACTGCAGGGGCTCAACGCTACCAAGGGGCATCCGACACGCAGGATGTACATAGGGAGTGCTACCTGCGAGGGGCCAGTCCAATCACCCCGCAAACGAGCGAAGCTGTGCAAAGGGCTGGCATTTGCTCACCGCGATGAAGCGGTCAAGGCGCGTAGGAGGTTGGGGCGGGCTATCTGGAAAAGATGGAGCGGCTGCCCTCTTGGTGTCTCTACCAGAGACCAAGATGAATTGCTCCAAGCGTCTGGGCGAGAAGGTGATGGCCAGGACGTTTGAGCGCCAAGTGGCCGAGCTCAATATTCGAGCGTCAATCCTCAATCATTTACCGCGCTGGCCACGCCCCCAGACGGTCGCTGCTGCATAAATCCAGTGGAAACGAGGATGTCTCAGCTTATGGCCGATGTATGCAGCAACGCCGGTAGGACTTAGAACGGAATATCGTCATCCATATCGTCAAAGCCCGACGCAGCGCGTGGGGCCGGCGCGGGCATGGGCGCCGGTGCTGGACGGGGAGGAGGCGCCTGGCGGGGTGCGGCCGCTGGGGCCATGGCGGGGGCCGGGGCGCGGCGCTGGTAGTTGCCTGCGGGTGCGCCGCCGCCACCTTGGTCGCCGTAGCCGCTGTCGCCATAGCCGTAGTCATCGCCACCGCCTTGGCCGCCACCGCCGCCCTGGCCTTGGCGGCTGCCCAGCATTTGCATGGAGTCAGCGCGGATTTCCGTCGCATAGCGCTCCTGGCCGGTGGCCTGGTCGGTCCACTTGCGGGTGCGCAGGCTGCCTTCCACATAGACCTGGCTGCCCTTGCGCAGGTACTGGCCAACGATTTCAGCCAGACGGCCATTGAACACGACGCGGTGCCACTCGGTGGCTTCCTTGTTTTCGCCGCTGTTTTTGTCGCGCCAGCGGTCGGTAGTGGCGATGGTGACGTTGGCTACCTGGTCGCCCGAGGGGAAGGTGCGGATTTCAGGGTCGCGGCCGAGGTTGCCGACGATGATGACTTTGTTGACGGATGCCATGGTTCAGGTATTTCCTTTGAAAAATGGGCGCCTACTATGCGTTGGCAGTGTTGCAGGCATTGCAGCCTTCAAAGCGCCCATCACTGTGATTCAGGGGCGTATCCTACCCCAAAGCGGCCAGGAATTTATCACCCGGTGGCCGCAGATTTTGCAACGGGGCCTGACAGGCCTGCCGCATTCCCAGCCAGCGCTTACTTTTGTGCAGCGCCAGCGCCAGCCACGGTGCGGGCCTGCGGTTGCAGCGGCCAGGTCAGCACCAGCCACAGCAGCGCCAAGGCGCTGGTGGCGATGAACAAATCGGTCACGCTGCCCCAGCGGGTCAGCACCCCGCCCAGCGCGCCGCCGGCAAACAGGCCCAGCGATTGCAAGGTGTTGTAACTGCCCAGCGCCGCGCCGCGCAAGGAGGGCGGCGCCATGCGCGAGACCAGGCTGGGCTGCGTGGCCTCCAGCGCATTGAAGCCGCAGAAAAAGACAAACAGCAGCACGCCCATCAGCCAGAGCGTAGGCGCATGGCCCGAGGTCGCCACCAGGCCCAGGGCCATCTGCACCAAGGCCACCAGCGCGATCGAACCCAGCAGCGCGCCGCGCAGGTAACCGCGCCGCTCCAACGCAAACAGCCCGCCCATCAGCACAAAGGACAGCACCACGGCCGGCAGGTAGACCTCCCAGTGCTCGGCCTTAGGCAGGCCTGCGGCCACCAGCATCGCGGGCACGGCCACCCACATGGACATCTGCACCGTGTGCAGCACAAAGACGCCGGCATTGAGGCGCACCAGGTCGGCATGGCGAAACACCTCGCGCAGGCCGCCGCGTGCGCCGCCCCGGTGCTCCAGCGGCTCCGGCGGCACCACCCACAGCACCACGGCGATGCCGCCCAGCGCCAAGCCACAGGTCATCAAGAACAGGCCGCTCAGGCCGATATGCACCACCAGCAGCGGGCTGAGCACCAGCGCCAGCGCAAACATCAGGCCGATGCTGGCGCCCACCAGCGCCATAGCCTTGGTGCGCACCACATCGCGGGTCTGGTCGGCCAGCAGCGCCGTGACGGCGGCGGACACGGCGCCCGCGCCTTGCAGCGCCCGGCCCAGCAACAAGGTATGCAGGTTGCCAGCCATGCCGGCGATCAGGCTGCCGGCGGCAAACACCAGCAGGCCCAGCACGATGACCTTCTTGCGCCCATAGCGGTCAGATGCCATGCCCAGCGGCAGCTGGCAGACTGCCTGGGTCAGACCATAGACGCCCATGGCCAGCCCGACCAGCGCCGGGTCATTACCGCCAGGGTATTTGTGGGCCTCCAGCGCAAACACCGGCAGCACCAGAAACAGGCCCAGCATGCGCAATGCAAAGATCAGCGCCAGGCTAAAGCTGGCGCGCCGCTCGGCCGGCAGCATGGCCGTGGATGAAGAAACAGAAGTGAGAGACAAGGGCGATACGCTGGCAAACAAGGGACGGATGGCGACGATCGCCAGCGGCAAGTGTAGAGCGCAGCCGCAAGCCCCGCTGGCAGACGGAATCTCCGCGCCCGGCATTGCATCAGAAACCATAGCTAGGCGCAAAGCGGTAGCAAGCCCCCACCTCTATTTTGGCGATAGGTTGTAGGCCATTCCCCTGGGGCGGCGCCCGGTTTATCCGCAAAGCATGTGCAGCGATACCCAGGAGATTGCACAACGAAGGGGCAGGCTGGCTATCATGAGGGGTTTTGGATCTTGACGCCCACATGCCACCACGCACCCCCACCGACCCATCCGCTGCCATCGACCTGCACCATGAACTCGGCGTGTCCGAGGCGCGCCAGGACGACAGCCGCTACCTGGGCGCGCTGCTGGCACACAGCCGCATCGCCATCCGTGGCGCGCGCACGCACAACCTCAAGAACATCGACCTGGACATCCCCCGCCACCAGCTGGTGGTGATCACCGGGCTGTCCGGCTCGGGCAAATCCAGCCTGGCCTTTGACACCTTGTATGCCGAAGGCCAGCGCCGCTATGTCGAGAGCCTCTCGGCCTATGCGCGCCAGTTTCTGGGCCGGCTGGACAAACCCGATGTCGACCTGATCGAGGGCCTGTCGCCTGCCATCTCCATCGAGCAGAAGGCGACCAGCCACAACCCGCGCTCGACCGTGGGCACGGTCACCGAAATCCATGATTACCTGCGCCTGTTGTACGCCCGCGCAGGCACGCCCTTCTGCCCCGACCACAACCTGCCGCTGGCGGCCCAGACCGTCAGCCAGATGGTGGATGCCGTGCTGGCCCTGCCCGAGGACACCAAGCTGATGATCCTGGCGCCAGTGGCACGCGGCAAGAAGGGCGAGTTCGTCGAGCTGTTTGCCCAGATGCAGGCGCTGGGCTATGTGCGCTTTCGGGTCGATGGCCAGATGTACGAGCACGAGACCCTGCCGACGCTGGCCAAGAACGAGAAGCACGACATCGACGTGGTCATCGACCGGGTCAAGGTGCGCGCCGGTCTGCAGCAGCGACTGGCCGAAAGCATTGAGGCGGCGCTGCGCGTGGGTGGCAACGAAGGCAATGGCCGGGTGCTGGCGCTGGAGATGGATACGGGCGTAGAGCATCTGTTCAGCAGCAAGTTCTCCTGCCCGGTCTGCAGCTATGCGCTGGCTGAGCTGGAGCCGCGCCTGTTCTCCTTCAACTCGCCCCAGGGCGCCTGCCCGTCCTGCGACGGGCTGGGTCTGCATGAGGTGTTCGACGTCGAGCGTGTGGTGGCCTTCCCCACGCTCAGCCTGGCCAGCGGCGCCATCAAGGGCTGGGACCGGCGCAATGGATACTATTTTGCGATGCTTGAAAGCCTGGGCCGCCACTACAAGTTCGACATCGAGCAGCCTTTCGAGAGCCTGCCCGAGGCGGTGCGCCAGGTGGTGCTCTATGGCTCGGGTGACGAAGAGATCGCCTTCAAGTACGAGCTGGCCAGCGGCGAGAACGCCGGCAAGATGGTCACCAAGAAGCACCCGTTTGAAGGCATTCTGCCGAACATGACGCGGCGCTACCGCGAGACCGATTCCAGCATCGTGCGCGACGAGCTGGCGCGCTACCAGAGCGTGCAGCCCTGCCCCGATTGCCACGGCGCGCGCCTGCGCCGCGAGGCGCGCTTTGTGCGCGTGGGCGACGGCGACCAGGCCCGTGCGATCCAGGACATCAGCCAGGTCACCCTGAGCGAGGCCCACGCCTGGTTCACCACGGTGCAGCTGACGGGCGCCAAGGCCGATATTGCCGCCCGGGTGATCCAGGAAATCAGCACGCGGCTGCAGTTCCTCAACGATGTGGGCCTGACCTACCTGAGCCTGGCACGCAGCGCCGAGACCCTCTCGGGCGGCGAGGCGCAGCGCATTCGCCTGGCCTCGCAGATCGGCTCGGGCCTGACGGGCGTGATGTATGTGCTCGACGAGCCCTCCATCGGCCTGCACCAGCGCGACAACGACCGCCTGATCGCCACCTTGCAGCACCTGCGCGACATCGGCAACAGCGTGATCGTCGTCGAGCACGACGAGGACATGATGCGCGCGGCCGACCAGATCATCGACATGGGCCCGGGCGCCGGCGTGCACGGCGGCCAGATCATGGCCCAGGGCCGCTATGCCGATATCTGCGCCCACCCGCAGTCGCTCACCGGCCAGTACCTGAGCGGCCAGAAATCGATTGCCGTGCCTGCGCGCCGCACGCCCTGGCTGCCGGTACTGGCCAGCACCGTGGGGGCGCCCGTGGGCAAGGCCGTGGCGGACAAGAGCGGCTCGCAGTTCCCCACCGTGCGCACCTCGCTGGAGAAAAAGCCCAGCGGCAAGGCCAGCAGCACCAGCAGCACCAAGGGCCGCAGCGTGCAGGAAGCAGCAGCCCCCGCCCCGGTGGACCCGCATGCGGTGCAAAGCCTGCGCCTGGTGGGCGCCAGCGGCCACAACCTGCGCGATGTGACGGTGGATTTCCCCGTCGGCCTGTTCACCTGCGTGACCGGCGTCTCGGGCTCGGGCAAATCGACCCTGGTCAACGACACCTTGTATGCCGCAGCGGCCCACAAGATCAACCGTGCCCAGGGCGATGTCGCGCCCTACCGGGAGATCGAAGGCCTGGACTATTTCGACAAGGTCATCAATGTGGACCAGAGCCCGATTGGCCGCACCCCCCGCAGCAACCCGGCAACCTACACGGGTCTGTTCACCCCCATCCGCGAGCTGATGGCCGAAACCAACACCGCCAAGGAGCGCGGCTATGGCCCGGGGCGTTTCAGCTTCAATGTAGCCGGCGGCCGCTGCGAGGCCTGCCAGGGCGATGGCATGGTCAAGGTGGAGATGCATTTTCTGCCCGACGTCTATGTGCCCTGCGACATCTGCCACGGCCAGCGCTACAACCGCGAAACCCTGCAGGTGCAGTGGAAGGGCCGCAACATTGCGCAGATCCTGGAGATGACGGTGGAGGATGCGCACGACTTCTTCCGCGATGTACCCACCATCGCCCGCAAGCTGCAAACCCTGCTGGATGTGGGCCTGAGCTATATCCGCCTGGGCCAGAGCGCCACCACCTTGTCGGGGGGCGAGGCCCAGCGCGTCAAGCTGGCGCAGGAGCTCTCCAAGCGCGACACCGGCCGCACGCTCTACATCCTCGATGAGCCGACCACCGGCCTGCACTTTGCCGATATCGACCTGCTGCTCAAGGTGCTGCACCAGCTGCGCGATGCGGGTAACACGATTGTCGTCATCGAGCACAACCTCGACGTCATCAAGACGGCCGACTGGGTCATCGACATGGGTCCGGAAGGCGGCGCCGGTGGCGGGCAACTGGTGGCCCAGGGCACGCCCGAGCAGGTGGCGGCCAACCCGGCCAGCCATACCGGCCGCTACCTGGCGCCCTACCTGAAGCGCTGAGCCCGTTGGGCGATGCAACCACGACGACCTGGAGCGCCACAGCGATGCCGACCCACCTGATGTTCCGCACCGCAGCCCTTGCCGACCTGCCCGCCATCATCGCCTTGCTGGCCGATGATGCGCTGGGCCGCGAGCGCGAGGTGCTGACCGACCCGCCCGATGCGCGCTATACCGCAGCTTTTGATGCCATCTGCGCCGATGCGAACCAGCGCCTGGTGGTGGCGGAGTTGAACGGACAGGTTGTCGGCACCCTGCAGCTGTCTTTTGTGCCCGGCTTGTCGCACACGGGCGCCTGGCGTGGCCAGATCGAATCGGTGCGCATTGCGGCAGAACTGCGCGGCGCCGGCGCGGGCCAGCAGATGCTGGAATGGGCGGTGGCGCAGTGCCGGAAGCGGGGCTGTTCGGTGGTGCAGCTGACCACCGACAAAAGCCGGGCCGATGCGCACCGTTTCTATGAAAAGCTGGGCTTTGTGCCCAGCCATCTGGGTTTCAAGCGCAAGCTTTAAGTGCCCGATGGCGTGAGGCGGATCAGCTTGCCATCGGGCCCATCGGTCAGCAGGTAGACCAGGCCATCGGCACCCTGGCGCACATCGCGGATGCGCTCACCGAGGGATTCATAGAGCCGCTTCTCGCCCGTCACCTTGCCGTCCTTGACCGTCAGCTGGGCGACGCTGCGCGACTTGAGGCCGCCGACCAGCAGGCTGCCTTTCCAGGCCGGGCCATAGCGGTCGCTGGTGACAAAGGCCATGCCCGACGGTGCAATGCTGGGCACCCAGTAGTGCAAGGGCTGCTCCATGCCGGCCTTCTGCGTGCCTTCGCCGATCTTGCCACCGCCGTATTCCTCGCCATAGGTGATCACCGGCCAGCCATAGTTCTTGCCAGGCTGGGGCCGGTTGATCTCGTCGCCGCCCTGCGGGCCGTGCTCGTGCTGCCACAGGCTGCCATCGGCCGCCACGGCCAGGCCCTGGCTGTTGCGGTGGCCGTAGCTGTAAATCTCGGGCAGCGCATCCTGGCGGCCCACATAGGGGTTGTCCTTGGGCACGCTGCCATCCTTGGCGATGCGCACCAGCTTGCCGTGGTGGTTGTTCAGGGTCTGCGCATCGTTGCGCAAGGAGAAGCGGTCGCCTAGGCTGAGAAACAGGTTGCCGTCAGGCGTCTCGGCAATGCGGCAGCCAAAGTGGGCATTGCTCCTGGCCTTGGGGCGCTGGCTGAACAGCACTTTGACCTCTTCGAGCTGGCGCTCGTCGGCCGCAATGCGCGCCGTGGCCAGCGCCGTGCTGTTGGTGCCGGCCTGGGGCCCGGCTTCGCTGAAGCAGAAATAGATACGGCGGTTGCTGGCGAACTGGCTGTCGGCCACCACATCGAGCAGGCCGCCCTGGCCGGCATCGACCACCTTGGGCACGCCCTGCAGCTCGGACTGCTTGCGGCCATCGGCATCGAGCAGCCAGAGCTTGCCGCCGCGCTCGGTCAGCAAAAAGCGCTTATCCGGCAACGGCGCAATAGCCCAGGGGTTGAGATAGCCACTGCCCACGACGGTAGCCTTGGGCAGCGCGGGCGCCGCCGTTTGTGCTTGCGCGGTGCTGGCGGCGCAGACGGCCAGCAGCCCGCTGGCGCCCAGCGCCCATGCATGAAAACCCTTGCGTGCCTGTTTCTGTCTCATGTTTGCCCTTTGCGAAGTGTCACTGACCTTACCATGCTGACCATGGATACCCCCAACAGTTCCCCTTCGGCCTCCCCTTCTGCAGCCGCCAGCCCGGCCGTCTGGGATTTTGTCGTCATCGGCGCTGGCATGGCCGGCAGTGCCACCGCCTGGCACCTGGCCAGCAGCGCTCAGGTGCTGGTGCTGGAGCAGGAATCCCAGCCCGGCTACCACACCACTGGCCGCTCGGCTGCGCTGTTTGAAGAGCACTATGGCCCAGCCCAGGTGCAAGCGCTCACCCGAGCCAGCCGCCAGTTTTACGAGCAGCCGCCGGCTGACTTTGCCGAGCATGCGCTGGTCAGCCCCCGGGGCGTGCTGTATGTGGCCACGCCCGAGCAATTGCCCGCGCTGCAAGCCGCTTACGACGAGGCACGCCAGCATTCGCCCGGCGCCCGCTGGCTGGACAAGACCGAACTGAAAGCCTTCTTGCCCGCCTTGAACACCGAGGTGCTGGAAGCCGGCTTTACCGACGATGGCGCCCGCGATATGGATGTGCACGCGCTGCACCAGGGCTTTTTGAAAGGCATGCGCCGGCGCGGCGGCCAGCTGTGGAACGATGCCCGGGTGCTGAGCCTGGACTGGGATGCCAGCGCCAGCCACTGGCAGATCAGTCTGGCCGATGGCCGCCAGCTGCAGGCCCGCCATGTCGCCAATGCCGCCGGTGCCTGGGCCGATGAACTGGGCCAGATGGCCGGGGCCGCTGCGATTGGACTCACACCCAAGCGCCGCAGCGCCTTCACCTTCGCGATGCCCGAAGGCATGGACGGCCAGCACTGGCCGGCGGTCATCGATATCGGTGAGCAGTGGTACTTCAAGCCCGATGCCGGCCAGCTGCTGGGTTCGCCCGCCAATGCCGATGCCACGCATCCGCATGATGTGCAGCCCGAGATGATGGACATTGCCGAGGGCATTGACCGCATCATGCAGGCCAGCCACTTTGACATCCGCCGCCCTAGCCACAGTTGGGCGGGCCTGCGCTCCTTTGTCGCCGATGGCGAGATGGTGATCGGCTGGGATGGCCAGGCGCCGCAGTTTCTGTGGGTGGCCGCGCAGGGCGGCTACGGCATCCAGAGCGCCTATGGCTACGGCCTGCTGGCGCGCAACCTGGCCTTGCATGAGCCGCTGGACCCGGCGCTGGCTGGCCAGGGTGTGCAGCCTGAAGCGCTGTCACCCACACGCAATTTGCGCTGAATAGCGCAGTGCCAGCACGCAGCCGCGCTTGCTGGCACACTGCTGGAAAACTTTGAATAACATCCGGCGCTGCGCACACCAGCGCCTCCAGCCATGTCTGCTTCCAGCTCCCCGGTCCCCTTCCGCCCCACTGACCTCGCGTTGGCGCTGGTCGTGGTGGTGGTCTGGGGCATCAACTTTGTGATCATGAAATGGGGCCTGCAAAGCCTGACCCCGTTTGAGCTGGGCGCCCTGCGCTACCTCTGCGCAGCCTTTCCGCTGGTGCTGTTCATCAAGCCGCCGCGCGTGCACTGGCGCTGGGTGGTGCTGTTTGGCCTGCTGCAGGGCGTGGGGCAGTTCGGCTTCTTGTTCACCGCGCTCAAGGTGGGCATGACGGCGTCGCTGGCCAGCGTGGTGCTGCAGACCCAGGTGTTTCTCACTGCTGTCTGGACCTGGGTGCTGCTGCGCGAGCGGCCCGGCCGCCCACTGGTGGCGGGCATGGGCATTGCGGCGCTGGGCCTGGCCTGCCTGCTGATCAATGAGTTGCGCAGCAATGGCGCTGGCGGCACGACGTTGGCCGGCCTGCTGCTGGTGCTGTGCGCGGCCACGTCCTGGGCCTGCTCCAACGTGGTGGTGCGCCTGGCGCAAAAGGAAAACGCCCGCTACGACCCGGTGAGCTTTATCGCCTGGGGGAGCCTGATGCCGATCATCCCCTTCATCGGGCTGAGCGCCTGGTTGGACGATGGCAGCGTGGGCAAGTGGCTGCATGCCGAGACCTGGCAGCAGATCCCCTGGCTGGCCTGGGCATCCATCGCCTACCTGGGCTGGGTGGCCACCATCGTCGGCTACGGGCTGTGGACCCAACTGATCCAGCGCTACTCCGCCAACCGCGTGGCACCGTTCAGCCTCTGCGTGCCCGTCATCGGGCTGACCACCGGCATGCTGGTGCTGGGCGAGACGGTGACCGGCTGGCAATGGGCCGGCGCGGTGTGTGTCGTGCTGGCGCTGGTGGTCGTGGTCTGGGGCGGCCGCTGGCTGCAGGCAGCGCGGCGCTAAGCTCCACTGAAGAAGACCGCGCTCAGCGGTCTTCGATCTTCGCCGTCTCGACGATCTGCTGGTACTTGGCCACCTGGGCCTTCAGGAAAGCGTCCATGTCCTGGCCGGGCGCGGCCATCACATTGCCACTGGCTTCGAGCTTGGCGCGAAAGCTGGGCGACTGCAGGGTGTCATCAATGGCCGCACGCAAGGCCGTAAGCACCTGCGGGGGCAGTTTGGCCGGGCCCATCAGCGCAAACCAGCTGTTGATATCCACCTTGGCGAACGCCGAAGTCTCGGCCAACGCGGGGATATCGGGCGTCACGGGGGAGCGCTTGGCCTCGGTCGTGCCCAGCGCCACCACCTTGCCGGCGCGGATATGCGGCAGGCCCGAGGACAGCACAAACACCCCAAACTCCAGGCTGCCGCCCAGCAGGTCATTGGTCAGCGGTGCCACCCCCTTGTAGGGCACATGGGTCATCGTCACATCGCCCGCCTGCTGCACCATCTCGCCAGCAATGTGCAGGGCCGTGCCCACGCCCGAGCTGCCATAGCTGTACTTGCCGGGGTTCTGCCGCAGGAGGCCGAGGAACGCCTGCGTGTTCTTGACGCCGCTGGCCTGCGAGGCCACCAGCACCATGGGCTGCGTCGCCACCAGGCTGATCGGCGTGAAATCCTCGAACAGGCGGTACTTGATCGCCTTGTTGATCAGCGGCGCAATCGCCATCTCGTTGTTGGCCGCCAGCAGCAGGGTGTAGCCATCGGCGGGTGCCCGGGCCACCTTCTGCGCGCCAATGGCACCACCGGCACCACCGAGGTTCTCGATCACCACCGGCTGCTTGAGCCGCTGCGCCAATTCGGTGCCGACCATGCGGCCCACGGCATCGGTGCTGCCGCCGGGCGGGTAGGCAATCACCAGGGTGATGGGCTTGCTCGGGTAGTGCGCAGCCGCTTGCGCGCCTGCCGCCATGCTGGCCGCCCATGCCAGCAGTCCGACGGTGGCCGCAAGGCCGGGGCGAGAAAAAAACGGAGGGAGCATCGGGAATCCTTGTGGCGGGTGGGGGCATCGTCAGAGGAAAAGCGGCAGGCCGCATTGTGTCTTGGCGCAAGAGGCCCGCGCCCTGTCCCGGAAAAGAAGCAGGGTCCATGCCAGCGTGCAGCACGGACCCTGTCGCTCTTGGCGTAGTGTCTGTTTAGTCCACCGCGTTCAGCAGATCGCGGGTCTTGATCGCAGCGGCGCGCGCCGCGCTGGCAAAGTCTTCGCCGCTGCTCGCATACAGAATGGCGCGCGAGGAGTTGATGATGATCGGGCCGCCGCCGATGCGCGCTGCCTTGACGGTGGCCACCGCATCGCCGCCCTGCGCACCCACGCCGGGAATCAACAGCGGCAGGTGGGGGGCGACGGCGCGCACACGCTCGATCTCTTGCGGGCGGGTGGCGCCGACAACCAGGCCGAGCTGGCCATTGGTGTTCCAGGGGCCTTGGGCCAGGCGCGCCACATGCTCGAACATCTGTGGCTGGCCGGGCACATCGGCCAGGGTCTGGGCCTGCAGGTCGTCACCACCGGGGTTGGAGGTGCGACACAGCAGGAAGGCGCCCTTGCCTTCGTACTGCAGATAGGGCGTGATGGAGTCAAAGCCCATGAAGGGCGACAAGGTCACCGCATCGGCGCCGTAGCGCTCAAAGGCCTCCTTGGCGTACTGCTCGGCAGTCGAGCCGATGTCGCCGCGCTTGGCATCGAGAATCACCGGCACCTGGGGTGCCACGCGGCGCATATGGGCCATCAGCTTTTCCAGCTGGTCCTCGGCGCGGTGCGCCGCGAAATAGGCGATCTGCGGCTTGAAGCTGTTGACCAGGTCATGGGTGGCATCGACGATGGCTGCGCAAAAATCATAGATCTTGCTGGCATCGCCGCGCATCGCGGCGGGAAAACGGCTGGGTTCCGGATCCAGGCCCACGCACAGCATGGAGTTGTTTTGGGTGGCTGCGGCGCGCAGCTGGTCGATGAAAGGCATGGCCGCTATTGTAAAAGCTGGCCAGGGGCCCCGCTCTGCGCAGGGCTGACTGCGTCACACGGGGATTGCAGGCACAATCGCAGCCCATGCCTAGCCTGACACGACAACAACTGGTGACCCTGTGCCTGCTGACCCTGGTCTGGGGGCTGAACTGGCCGGTGATGAAAACGGGGGTGCAGCACTTTCCGCCGCTGAGCTTTCGCGCGCTGTCGATGCTGATCGGCCTGCCCTTGTTGGCCCTGGGCCTGGTGGTGCTGAAGGTGCCGTTCCGGCTGGAGCGCCGTTACTGGGGCCCGCTGCTGGTGCTGGGTTTTTTCAATATGGTGATGTGGCACACGCTGATCATCGTGGCCATTCCGCTGCTGCCCAGCGGCCGGGCAGCCATTCTGGGCTATACCATGCCTATTTTTTCAGCAGCGCTGGGCGCGCTGTTCTTCAGCGACCGCCTGCCAGCACGCGCCTGGCTGGGCGTGGCTGCTGCCGCCGGCGGCGTCTTGCTCTTGCTGTGGAACGAGATGGACAAGCTGGGCGGCAAGCCCACCGGCGTGGCGCTGATGCTGCTGGCCGCTGCCAGCTGGGCGCTGGGCACCCAGCTGCTGCGCCGCACGCGCATCCCGGCCGCCACCTTGACCCTGGCCTTCTGGATGACGGTGATGACCACCCTCTGCCTGTGCCTGCTGGCCACGCTGCTGGAGCGCCCGCGCTGGCATGCGCCTGACCCCGTGGCCTGGGGCACCATCCTGTTCAACGCGGTGCTGGTGATAGGCTTTGCCCAGGTGGCCTGGTTCTTTCTGGTGCGCACACTGCCGCCATTGGCGTCCACGTTGAGCGTGATGCTGATCCCCGTGCTCGGCGTCTTCAGTGGCGCCTGGTGGCTGGGTGAGATCCTGCACTGGCAGGACTGGACAGCCGTCGCCTTGATGGTGCTGGCCATCGCCTCGGTGCTCTGGCCCAGCCGGGCCCGCGGCTGAGCCTGCACGAGGCGGTCCGGGGTTGTTGGTATCAGTGGTTCGCAGCTTGCGCAGGCGCTGCCAGGCTGTCGTTGTCCATCGTCAGGTAGACCAGCACCAGCAGCAAGGTGATGAAGAAGCGGAAGGCATCGGGCACGCCATTCCACTCCTTGGACATCCACATGCCAAACCACTCACCGCCTACCGACATGAAGCCCACCTGCCAGGTGAGAAAGCCCAGCGTGAGCCCCGCAATCGCCCATTTTTTGGCAGCGCGAAAGCCAGCGGCATCGGCATGGCGGGCCCGCAAGAGCTTGCTGCCGCCGATCCAGCACAGCAGGGCCGTCAGCGCTTCCAGCGCAATGATGCAGACGTAGCCCAGGTGGTGGACCCATTCCGCCTCAATGGCGCGGTACATGATGCCGTTGCCGGGGAAGGTGGTATCCATGAGGAACACATGGTGCACAAAGGCAAAGTTGGTGGCGTAGTCGGTGATATTGCCAAATGCCACCAAGGTGGCGAACAAGGCCATGGCCAGCACCATGGCGGACTTGGACAGACGAATCATCATTCGAAGCTCCTGACGTGAAAGCGTGACAAAGGGATAGGAAAAAGACAGACGGATGCCGTGGCGCCGAACGACAAGGCTCGGCACCTGATCCACCATGAAGATACCAACCAAAGTTGGAGGGGATGTGTGCAAGAGGCACGGAGGCGCGCAGATCGGGACTGGAAAACCTGAAGCCGGCAGCGGGTCTGGGAAACACGCAGGCCAACCGGATCGAATGTCGCGTCAGGAGGGAGGCTGGATTCTGCCAGCCCGCTGTGGAGGCTGTCAACGCTGGCCGATCCGGCCATAAAAAAAACGCACTGCCCAAGGGGAGTGCGTTCTTTGTTGCAACCGGGCGGGGCCCGGTGCTTGATCAGCGAGGCGCGTTCAGCAGACGGGTCACATCGCGGTCGTTGGGCAAGGCATAGTCATAGCCCGACAGGATCCGGCTGTCTTCGGTACGCACCAGCTTGAGGCTGACGTAGGTGAAGTTGGCAGCAGGCGAGAAGGTGCCGACCAGCACCATGGAGGCGTTCTGGCTGCGGGCGATGTCGCGCATTTCGCGGGACAGCAGCAGCTCGCCGGTGCCTTCGCGCACATACAGATCGGTGCGCAGCTTGACTTCCTTGACGTGGAAGCCACGGGCGGCCATCTGGTTGGCGTAGATCTCGGACAGGGTGCGGCCCAGGGGCGATGAGGCGCCCATGTTGTTCACATTGACCACGGTGGCCACCAGCACGGGGCCGGTACCGGTCGACTGGGGCGCGACCGAGGCGGTCAGCTTGTTGATCGCATCCTGGCTGTTGGCCAGGAAGACACTGGCGTCGGCGGCCTGGTAGGTGGGCTCGCTGCGCACCGTGCTCACGGGCTGCGCGGGCTCGGTCCAGCTGGCGCAACCAGCCAGCACAGCGGCCGAAGCCACAGCGGCAAAGGTGGTCAGACGCAGCATCATTTGCCCACCACCTTCATGTTGACGGCACGGTAGGCTTCGGTCTTGGCAAACTGGCCGACGGTGGCATTGTCAACATAGTAGACATTGGACTTGCGCGCGACGTACTGGCCCTGGCGCAGCACCGTGGTGGTCAGCAGCACTTCGGAGTATGCCGGGGCGCCAGCGATGGTGGCGGCCTGGTAGTCGGTGCCGATGGTCGGGCTCACGCCAGCGATGACCTGGCCGTTGTCGCCTTCATAGGCCCAATTGCCTGCTTGCTGCAGGTTGTGGTGCACGACCTTGGCGTCGTAGCTCACTTCGAGCTGCTGGCCGGGGGTGGTGTAGACCGATGCGCCCTGCTGCACCAGCTTGGTCACGACGAGGTCGTGGAACACGCTGTCAAAGGCACTGGCGTTTTGTGGCAGGGCCACGTACAAAGGTGTCTTGGCGTTCAGACCATTGCGCTCCAGCGTCGCCAGGGTGTCAGCGACCACTTCGCTGGCCATCAGGTCCCAGTGGCCCGCAGCGCGCACCTTCATCTGGGTTGGTTGCGCATAGTTGGCGCCGTATGGAACGGGCGCCTCTACCGCGCAACCCGTCAACGCGAGGACGGCGCCTGCCAGCGCCGCCGCTCCGATGGTCTTTTTCAAAGCCATGTTTCCCTCCTCGGAATTAGATAGCCGACGGGCCAACACCCGCCCAGGCTTGCATCCATTGTTGTAGATGTGGTGGTATCAAGACAAGTGAAACGATCCAAAGTGGGAGCAGAGCCGCGCATTTTGTTGTTTTTGCTCACACTTTGGAACGAGCCCTTATCGGCTGAAATTGCTCAGCCCGCCGCGCGTTTTTGCAGAATCTCGAAGGCTGGCAAGGTCTTGCCTTCCAATACCTCCAAGAAAGCACCACCGCCGGTTGAGATATAACCAATCTTGTCTTCGATACCGTACTTGGCAATAGCGGCCAAGGTATCGCCACCGCCAGCAATGCTGAACGCAGGCGACTGGGCAATGGCCTGCGCCAAGGTTTCGGTGCCGTGCGCAAACGCATCGAATTCGAACACGCCCACCGGGCCGTTCCAGACGATGGTGCCGGCCTTCTTGAGCTGCTCGGCCAGGCGGGCGGCCGTCTCGGGGCCAATATCCAGGATCAGGTCATCATCGGCCACCTCGGTGGCCGGCTTGATGGTGGCCTTGGCATCAGCGGCAAAGGTTTTGGCGACGACCACATCGGTAGGAATCGGCACATCGGCACCACGTGCGGCCATCGCATCGATCACCGCCTTGGCATCGCCGACCAGATCGGGCTCGGCCAGCGACTTGCCGATGTTCAGGCCCGCAGCCAGCATGAAGGTGTTGGCGATGCCGCCGCCGACGATCAGCTGGTCCACCTTGCTGGACAGCGACTGCAGGATGGTCAGCTTGGTCGACACCTTGGAGCCCGCGACGATGGCCACCAGCGGACGCGCTGGCGCCGCCAGGGCCTTGGTGATGGCATCGATCTCGGCCGACAGCAGCGGGCCGGCGCAGGCGATCTTGGCGTACTCGGCGATGCCGTAGGTCGTGCCTTCGGCGCGGTGGGCCGTGCCAAAGGCGTCGTTCACATAGATGTCGCAGAGCTGGGCCAGCTTTTGCGCCAGCGCAGGCAGGTTTTTCTTCTCGCCGACATTGGTGCGGCAGTTCTCCAGCATCACGACCTGGCCGGGTGCCACATGGACGCCATCGACCCAGTCGGCAATCAGCGGCACTTCGCGGCCCAGAAGCTGGGCCAGGCGCTGGGCGACGGGGGCGAGCGAGTCCTCGGGCTTGAAGGCGCCTTCGGTGGGGCGGCCCAGGTGGCTGGTCACCATCACGGCGGCGCCGGCCTTCAGCGCCATCTCGATCGCGGGGACCGAGGCACGCACGCGCGTGTCTTCGGTGATCTCGCCCGCGTCATTGAGCGGCACATTCAGATCGGAGCGGATGAAAACGCGTTGGCCTTGCACCTTGCCTTGGGCACACAGGTCGGAGAAACGAAGGATGTTCATGGGAATGGCTACCAAAGAGTCTAGAAACTGGGGCACAGGCCTAACGAGCGGCCGAGCATGGCCGCCATTGTAGAGGCCTGCCCGGCCGCTCCCAAGCTGCCAGTCGCGCCCGCGTCTGTCTGAACAATTACCAGCCCAAGCCGATGTGCAAAGGCAGGTACACCGCCATGCCCACCACAATCGTGCCCAGGATGCCGCGCTTTTTGAAGTAATAAAGGGTCGCGCAGATCACCGCCGGAATGCGGGCGTCGAGCAAGGTCTTGGTCAGCTCGCCCTTGACCATCAGGAGCTCGGGCGCAATAACGGCCATCAAGGCCGCCAGCGGTGCGTATTTGAGGCCGCGCTTGAGCCAGTCGGGCAACGGCAGCTCGTTCTTCGGGATCATGAAGAACGCACGGGTGACCACGGTGATGATGGTCAGACCCACAATGGCGGTCAGCTGGTACAGCAGATCCCAGTCGTCCTGGCTCATCGCACATGCTCCTCACGCACGGGCACGGCCGTGGTGCCATCGTCGGGCTGCTCGGGCCCAGGAGAAGGCAGCGGCTTGTTCTTGGCCACGACCACGATCTTGGGCTTGCGGCCGCGCTGGTCCACCGCCTCGACCAGAAGGCCGATGGTGACGGCGCAGGCAATCGCCACCAGGATGTTGAGCTTGAGCGGAATGCCGTAGGCCGCAATCGCCGCCGTCGCGGCCACCAGCGCCGCCACCTTGGTGGCGCGGTCGATCAGCATCGAGTACAGCACACCCAACAGCGCCAGCACGCCGGCAAAGCCCAGGCCCCACTCCAGCGGCACCACATTGGCCAGCAAGATGCCGGCAATCGAGAAGCCCTGCCAGGTAATGAAGTTGAGCGACGAGGCGCCCCAAAAGTAGTACACCTGCTGGGGCTTGGCCACCGGCGCGGTGTAGCGGCGCATGAAGGCGACAAAGATGACATCACCGCTGAAGTAACCGATGCACAGCCGGTGCCACAGCGGCAAGTGCGCAAAATAGCTGCGCCACATGCTCGACAGAATGACAAAGCGCAGGTTCACGCAGGCCGCCGTGAACCAGACCACCCACATCGGCGAGCCCATCGCCATCAGCGGCAGCACCGCCAACTGGGCGCTGCCGGCATAGACCACCAGGGACATGAAGATGGCCATAGGGGCAGAGATACCCGCCTTGACCATGGCCACGCCGGTCACCAGCGCCCAGGCCGCAATGCCCACGGCCGTTCCCGACATGTCGACCACGCCGGCACGGAAACTGGGGTGGTCGATGGCGCGGCGCCGGTGGTGCAGGCTCATGGAGCCGCCACAGACTGCCTGTCGTCACCCAGAACCTGGCCGGGTTGCAGCGCATGGCCGCGCAGAAAATCTGCCGCCTGCAAGCGCTTGCCACCGGGCCGCTGCAGCTCGCTGATGCGCAAGGCACCTTCACCGCAGGCCACCACAATGCCCTGGCCATCGGCCGCCAGCACCTGGCCGGGGACAGCATCGGCGGGCGAATGCCGCTCGGGCTGTGCTGCCCAAATCTTGACCACTTCATCACCGACGCGGGTCGACGCAGCCGGGAAGGGGTTGAAGGCGCGCACACGGCGGTCGATCTGCTCGGCGCTCAGCGCCCAGTCAATCGCGCTTTCGGCCTTTTCGATCTTGTGCGCATAGGTGATGCCTTCTGCCGGTTGCGGCTCGCGCTGCAAGCGGCCTTCGGCGCTCAAGGCCAGCGCCTGCACCAGCATGCGGCCGCCCAGCGCTGCCAGCTTGTCGTGCAGGCTGGCGGTGGTGTCCTGGGCGGCAATGTCCAGCGCTTCCACCAGGCACATGTCGCCGGTATCCAGGCCCGCGTCCATCTGCATGATGGTGACACCGGTCTGGGCATCGCCCGCTTCGATCGCACGGTGGATAGGCGCGGCACCGCGCCAGCGTGGCAGCAGGCTGGCGTGGATGTTGAGGCAGCCCTTGGCGGGCAAATCCAGCACCCATTGCGGCAGGATCAGGCCATAGGCCGCCACCACCATCACATCGGGTTGGGCGGCGAGCAACGCCGCACGTGCGGCAGCCGCTTCTTCGGGGTATTTGCCATCCAGACGCAGGCTGAGCGGCTGGCTGACGGCAATGCCGTGCGCCAGCGCGCATTGCTTGACGGGGGAGGCTTGCAGCTTCATGCCCCGGCCGGCGGGCCGGTCGGGCTGGGTCAGCACCAGCGGCACTTCGTGACCGGCGGCCAGCAACTGCTCCAAGGCCACACGGGCAAATTCCGGCGTGCCGGCAAAAACTACTTTCATGTCTTTTGAGGATAGGGGGCAAGCTGCGATCAGGGGCGCGCAGCGGGGGCGTCAGTCTCGCTGGCGGGGCTCGGGCAAAGGTTCATCGATGAACATCAGCTTTCGCACCACACCTTGCGGATCGACATGCACATGCGCGAATCGCTTGATGCCATTGTCCCAGAATCGGTAGGTCCAGACCTGTCCCTTGAAGCTCCAGACCGAGGTGATTTCCATCGGCGGGCCAAAATCCTGCAGCAGCTGCTGCTGCGTGAACTGGCCCAGTGGGATCGCGCCAAAGTTCCCGGCCGTCAGCACCTGGGTGGTTGTCTGCAACTGGCCATCGGCACCAAATTGCAGTTGGTAGGCCTCGCGCCCCATCGGCTGGGTGGTGTAGAGCCAGCGCTCACCTCCGCCATCGAGCTTTTTGACGGTATTGGCAGGCCCCAGTTTGCCCAGCACTTCCTGCTGCGGGGTGCCGGGCTTGAACTGGGTGGGATAGGCGCAGCCAGCCAGGGCTGCGCACAGTACGAACAGCGCCATCGCGCCCCACGCGCGGCCAGGCAGCCAGCTCCGTGAAGATCGCGTCGTGCCCATATCAGCCCTTGGCGTCGGCCAGTTCGCGCTTTTGCTGCTTGACCAGCTTGGACTTGATGCGGTTGCGCTTGAGCGGCGACAGGTATTCGACAAACACCTTGCCCAGCAGGTGGTCCATTTCATGCTGGATGCAGATGGCCAGCAGGCCTTCGGCATCGATCTCGCGGCTGTTGCCGTTCTCGTCGAGGGCCTTGATCTTGACCGCCACCGAGCGCTCCACGCCGTCATAAATGCCGGGCACGGACAGGCAGCCTTCGTCACCCACCTGCTTTTCATCGCTGGCCCAGATGATTTCCGGGTTGATGATGGCCATGGGCTCGTTGCGCTCTTCGGAGACATCGATCACCACCACGCGCTCGTGCACGTCGATCTGCGTGGCTGCCAGGCCGATACCGCTGGCGTCGTACATGGTGGCCAGCATGTCCTGGACCAGGGTACGGATGCGGTCATCGACCACGGCCACGGGCTTGGCGACCTTGTGCAGACGGGGATCGGGGTAGCAGAGAATCGGGAGGATAGACATAGTTTTCGCTCTTGAATGTCGTTATTTTCGCCACTTTTGCGCTTCAGTGCCCATATGGCTTGCAATAATCATTGATCGATCAAGGGCTTGGCCCGAGAATCAGAGGCAATTACAAACATTGACAGCAGGCCCACTGTGGCCTGACAGCGACTGAGAGGGAGTCACCCGGCCATGCGAGCATCCACCACGCCCCTGTTCCACCAGCTGCGCAGCAGCGCCGTTGCAGTCGCCTGCATGGCCTGCGCAGGCATGAGTGCCTGGGCCGCCACCCCGGCTGCGCAGCTGCCGGTCACCGCGCAGCAGCGCAGCACCGCCCAGCAAGTGGCGGCGCAGGGCATCCCCGAGGCCGAGCTGGCCGCCAATGCACCCGATACCTACGTCGTCAAGCGTGGCGACACGCTCTGGGACATCTCCCGCGTCTACCTGCAGCAGCCCTGGCGCTGGCCCGCGCTGTGGGGCATGAACCTGCAGTCCATCGCCAACCCCCATCTGATCTACCCCGGCCAGACCTTGTACCTGGAGCGCCGCAATGGCATGGCGCGCCTGGTCACCTCGCGCTCGGGGGAGGACGAGGTCATCCGCATCTCCCCGCGCGTGCGCAGCGAAAGCCTGTCGGGCACCGCCCTGCCTGCCGTCAACCAGCGCCTGATCGAGGCCTTCCTAGTCGAACCCGAGGTGCTGGCCGCTGGCGAGAGCGAAAAAGCCCCGCGCCTGGTCGGCGCCTCGCAGGAGCGCGCGCTGCTGTCGCCCGGCGACCGCGTCTATGGCCGCTCGGCCGACCAGTCGCTGGAAATGGGCCAGGAGCGCCAGTACTACCGCGTGTTCCGCAATGCCGTGCCCATGGTCGACCCCGAAACCAATGCTGTACTGGGCTATGAAGCCCAGTACCTGGGCAAGGTGCAGCTGATGGCGGGCGAGCGCCAGGAGACGACGCTCGACGTCAAGGGCAATGCCCACACCGATCCGGTGCCGGCATCGCTGGACATTACCTCGGTGAAGGAAGAAATCCGCATCGGCGACAAGCTGCTGCCGATGCCACGCGTCAATGTCACCAGCTATGTGCCGCATGCGCCCGATGAGCACCTGCAAGGCAGCGTCCTGTCCATCTATGGCAGCAACAGCGTGGCCTATGCATCACGCAACAATGTGATCGCCATCAACCGCGGCCAGGCCGACGGCGTTGAGTTGGGCCATGTCTTCCGCCTGATGACACGCGGCGCGCGCATCAAGGACAAGACCGACAGTGACCAGACCGTCATCAAGCTGCCCAACGAGGCCAATGGCCTGGCCATGGTCTTCCGCACTTTCGACAAGGTGTCCTACGCGCTGATTCTGGAAGCCAAGGAAGGCGTGAAGGTCGGCGACTCCCTGATCTCGCCCGACTACCGCCCCTGACAGGTTGGACCGGGAAAGCGGCTCTTGCCCATGACTGAACAAGAGCTGCATGACTGGTTACGCTTGAGCGCCACGCCCGGCCTGGGCAATACCGCCATCCGGCGCTTGCTGACGCGCTTTGGCTTGCCGGCTGAGGTGCTGGCCCAGACCCGCGCAGAACTGGAGAGCTGCATCACCCCCGCGCAGGCCCAGGCGCTGCACACGCCCAGCCCCGCGCTGCTGGCGCTGCAGACAGCGACCTGGACCTGGCTGAGCACGGCTCCCGCCCCCTTGCAACGGCATGTGCTCACGCTGGGCGATGCCGACTACCCCCCTTCCCTGCTTGAAACCGCCGACCCGCCGGTGCTGCTCTACATCACCGGCCACAGCCGCTGGTTTGGCACGCAAGGCCTGGCATGGCCGCGCAAGGCGCTGGCGATGGTCGGCAGCCGCAACCCCACGCCGCAGGGCGTGCAGAATGCACGTGCTTTTGCGCAGACCCTCGTGCGCCAGGGCATCACCGTCATCTCCGGCATGGCGCTGGGCATCGATGCCGCCGCCCATGCCGGTGCGCTGGAAGCCGCAACCGGCCAGCAGCCCGCCACCATTGCCGTGATCGGCACCGGCATCGACCGGGTCTACCCCCGGGCCAACCACCCGTTGGCCGGGCAGATTGCCGAGCAGGGCTGGATCGTCAGCGAATACCACCTGGGCACACCCCCACTGGCGCAGAACTTTCCCAAACGCAACCGCCTGATCGCCGGCCTGGCCAGCGGCACCTTGGTGGTCGAGGCCGCTACCGCCTCGGGCTCCCTGGTCACCGCCCGCCTCGCCAGCGAACAGGGGCGCGAGGTTTTCGCGATCCCCGGCTCCATCCATGCGCCGCAAAGCAAGGGCTGCCATGCGCTGATCCGCCAGGGTGCCAAGCTGGTGGAATCGGTGGAAGATATTCTGGAAGAACTGCCGGCGTTGGGTATGGCAACCACACCCACACCCACACCCACAGAATCCAAGCCCAAGGATGCGCGTGGCGCAGCGGCAATCAGTGCCAGCACAGAAGACCAGGGCTTGCTGCAAGCCTTGGGATTTGATCCGGTGGATCTGGACAGCCTGTGCAGCCGCACCGGCATCGATATCGCCAGCCTACAGATCCAGCTGCTGGAGCTGGAGCTCAAAGGCCAGGTGGCACGCCTGCCGGGCGGCATGTTTCAGCGCCTGGCGGCAGGCTAGGCCCGCAGCCGATTACTGCAGCAGCCGCTCCGGGTTGGCCTCGATCTTGGCCAGTGCATCGCGCGCGGCACGGGCGGTGATGCCTTCGGCATCGCGCGGCAGCAGCAGGCCGGCCTGCAGGTAGTGGCCCATGCGCCGCATCTGGAAGAGGAAGCAGGAGCCGCTCAGCGCCGCAAACAGCTGCAGCTGCTTGTGCTGGCTGTGCCAGACGTACTGCACCTGCAGCGGGCTGGCATTGTGGTCCAGCATGAACCAGTTGCCCAGCGACAGGTTCTTCGCCCACTCCAGCACCTCGGGCTGCACCAGCGCGCCATCGTCGGCAATCACCTGGATGCTGCTGGTGTCGATGCCCAGCATCAGCTCGATGCTCTCGGCGCTGAGCGGGTATTCCTCGGTCACCACCTCGTCGAGCGCGTCTTCCAGATGGGCCAGGCGCTCTGCCAGCGCAATGATGCGCTCCTGCGGAATCTCATTGGTCTTGGCCAAGAAGGCCTCGGCCACGATATCCATCAGGCTCTTGATCATCTCGTCCTGGCGCTCGCCGACGATGTTCGACAAGGTCAGTCCCTGGCGCAGCACGGTTTGCAACAAAGGCAGCTGGCGGATCACCTTGGCGCGCTCTTCCTTGCTGGGTTTGGCCGATGCCGACCAGACCAGGTCCAGCGCGGCTTTCTTGAATTTTTGCGTGTTCTCGTGCTCGGCGCCAAAGCGGATGGCCGACATCGCCAGCACATCGGACCACTGCTTGAACAGGAACTCCCGCACATCGCTGTCTACTGGCATCTCCAGCAGCATGTCGCGCAGCTGGATGGTGTACTGGATGGCCAGCGTTTCCTTTTGTTCGATCTGCTGGGCCAGGCTGACCAGCTCGCGCGCGGTCGCGGTCTGGCCGGTCAGGTTCTTTTCCAGGAACTTCTGGAATTCCTTGAGCACCAGCTGGAACACGCGGCTGCCGGTATCCGGGTACTGCTCGATGACCTGCACGACCCGCTTGACCTCGGCCTCCAAGGTCGTGCCATTGAGCGCAGCAGCCTCAAAGCCCAGCACGCAGGCACCCATGCGGTCGATCAGTTGGCGAGCAGGGTGTTCTGTGTCGTTGAAGAAGGCCGGCTCGGCCAGCGCCACGCGCAGCACGGGCACCTGCAGGCGCGCAAACCAGATACGGATACCTGCGGGAATGCGGTCTTCGTTCAGGATGCTCTGGAACATCAAGGCGATGATCTCGATGATCGCCTTTTCCTCGTCGGACGAAGCCACGCTCTTGAGTGCCGAGGACTGCTGGCGCACGGCCAGCGCCACCGGTGCCACCACCTGGACAGCGTCAAAATCGTCATCCGCCGGCGCGGTATGGAACCAGGCCGACTGGATCGCGGTTGGCGGCGATACCAGCGCATGCTGCAGCGCTGGCGAGATCACATAGCCACCGGCTGCGCTCAATGATGCGCGCACGGAAGTCTGTCCGCCATTGGATCGGCCGCCGCCCACGTTTTGCAAAAAGCCACGCAACTGTGCCAGCACGCCCTGGTTCTTTTGGCGCGCTGCACCCATGGCCATCAAACCAGGGGCCGGTACTCCGCCTGCGGGCACCAGTCCCGAAGGCATGCTGGCGGCCCCCGAAGCTGTGCCTGCAGCGGCTGATGCGGCCGCAACCTGGCCAGCCGCCACGCCGCCCATCTGCTGAGCGGCAGCAGCGGCCGGCGCATGGCGTTCGCCTTCGGTGCGTTTGATGCGGTAGCTGCGCAGCTCGTCTTCGCTCGCCGCGCCTTGTTCGTCATAGAAGCGCCGCACGGCCGTGTAGCCGCTGATACCCAGGGGCGCCAGCGCTTCGAGCATCGGCGTCCAGAGCAGGTCCAGGGTCTTGCGGCTGAGGCCGGCGGCTTCCCAGCCCTCGATAAGGCGCAGACACCAGGTCTCGGGACGCAGCGCATCAGCGGGGCCCAGTTCCTGGTCTTCCAGAAACTGGGTGACGCGGCGCACGCTGTCCAGCTCCAGCGCGACCAGCTCCAGCAGCTGGGCTGCCAGACGCGATGCGATGATGCGGCCTTCGATGGCCTCATTGCTGACCAGCTCCAAGCTGGTCAAGGTAGGGGGCGCTGCCACCGGCTCGGAGGCCGGCTCGCCGGCCAGCAGGCTTTGGCGCAGCAGCTTGTTGGCGCTGTCCAGCCAGGCTTGCTGGTGGTTGTCAAACTCGGCAATGGCGGTCGACAGCGCTACATGGGAGCGGGCGGGATCGGTGCTGGGCCGCGCCATGATCTGGAGCAGCTCGGCGCGCAGGCGCGCCGCCACCCCGGGCAGACCCGCGCACAAGCCACCGACAAACCTCAGCCGTGCTTCACGGGCGAGTTTTTTTTGCCAGGTGCGATGGTGCGAAGGTGCAACAGCCACAGAAATCCCATCCCTTTATCGGTCTTGCTTATACCGTAGCCCCGGCATTGGGGTCGTTCGGGTCCAGGTCCTTCTGGCTGACCTTGACCAGGTCTTCCCGCTTGACACCCAGCCACATGGCGATGGCTGCGGCCACGAACACCGAGGAGTAGATACCAAAAAGAATACCAATGGTCAGCGCCAACGCAAAGTAATGCAAGCTGGCACCGCCAAAAAGAAACATCGACAGCACCATCGCCTCGGTCGAGGCGTGGGTGATGATGGTACGGCTCATCGTCGAGGTGATGGCGTGGTCAATCACCTCGGGCGTGCTGAGCTTGCGGAACTTGCGGAATGCCTCGCGGATCCGGTCAAAAATCACCACCGATTCGTTGACTGAATACCCCAGCACCGCCAGCACACCGGCGAGCACCGCCAGCGAGAACTCCCACTGGAAGAAGGCGAAAAAGCCCAGGATGATCACCACGTCATGCAAGTTGGCCACGGCCGCAGCCACACCGAACTTCCACTCAAAGCGCATGGCCAGGTAGATCACGATGCCCAGCACCACAGCGCCCAGCGCCATCAGGCCGCCGTGCACCAGCTCCTCACCCACAGAGGGGCCCACGAACTCGCTGCGCAGCAAGGTCACTCCAGGGTCGGCCGCCTTGAGCGCGCCCATGACCTTCTCACCCTGCTGATCCGTGGTCACGCCTTTTTCGATAGGCAGGCGAATCATCACGCGGTCGGCGCTGCCCACGTTCTGCACCAGGATGTCTTGGTAGCCGAGCGAGGCGACCTGTTCGCGGATCTTGCCCACGTCAGCGGGCTGCTCGTAGGCCACCTGCATGACGGTACCGCCGGTGAACTCCACCGACAGGTGCAGGCCACGGGTGGTCAGGAAGAACACCGCCAGCACGAAAGTGATGACCGAAATCGCGTTGAGCACCAACGCGTATTTCATGAAAGGGATGTCTTTTTTGATACGGAAGAATTCCATGGTCTTCCTCCTTAACGTTTAGCAGATGCCACGGAGCGAACGTCTTCGCCCTCGGGCTTCCAGACCTGACCGATCGACACGCTCTTGAGCTTCTTGCGGCGGCCATACCAGAGGTTGACCAGGCCACGCGAGAAGAACACGGCCGAGAACATGCTGGTCAGAATGCCGATGCAGTGCACCACGGCAAAGCCGCGCACCGGGCCGGAGCCAAAGGCCAGCAGCGCCAGGCCCACGATCAGGGTGGTGACGTTGGAGTCCAGAATCGTGTGCCAGGCATGTTCATAACCGGCATGGATGGCCGCCTGCGGCGACGCACCGGCGCGCAGTTCTTCGCGCACCCGTTCATTGATCAGCACGTTCGAGTCAATGGCCACACCAATGGCCAGCGCCATGGCGGCAATGCCCGGCAGGGTCAACGTAGCCTGCAGCATCGACAGAATCGCCAGCAGCAGCAGGACGTTCACGCCCAGCGCAATGGTCGAGACCACACCAAAGACCATGTAGTAGATGCACATGAAGACGGCGATCGCGATGAAACCACCCACGATGCTCTTGATACCGGCTTCCACGTTCTCTTTACCCATGCTGGGGCCGATCGTGTATTCCTCGATGATTTCCATCGGCGCGGCCAGCGAGCCGGCGCGCAGCAGCAGCGAGGTGTCGCTGGCTTCCTTGGTGCTCATGCTGCCCGAGATCTGCACGCGGCCGCCACCGATTTCGGAGCGGATCACCGGTGCGGTCACCACTTGGCCCTTGCCCTTTTCAAACAGCAGGATGGCCATGCGCTTGCCAATGTTCTCGCTCGTGACTTGCTTGAAGATGTTCGCGCCCTTGCCATCCAGGGTCAGGTTGACGGTCGCCTCATGGGTCTGGCTGTCAAAGCCGGGCTGGGCGTCGTTCAGGTTCTCGCCGGTCAGGATGACCTGCTTTTTCACGACGATGGACTGGCCATGCGGGTCGCTGTATTTTTCAGAGCCAAATGGCACGGGGCCCGCGCCCATTTCGGCGGCACGCGCGTCCGAGCTGTCGTCGACCATGCGCACTTCCAAAGTAGCGGTACGGCCCAGGATGTCCTTGGCCTGTGCGGGATCTTGCACACCGGGCAGCTGCACCACGATGCGGTCGGAGCCTTGCTGCTGGATCACCGGCTCGGCCACGCCCAGCTCATTGATACGGTTGTGCAAGGTGGTGATGTTCTGCTTGAGTGCTTGCTCTTGCACGCTGCGCAGCGATTCAGGCTTGATGTTGGCACGCACCAGGTAGGCGCCGCCCGTGCTGACCACGTTGGCCTGCAGGTCAGGCATGGTGTCCACAATCAGGTTGCGCACCGTCGTGGCCGTGGCCTCGTCTTGCAGGCGCACTTCCAGCGACTGGCCTTCGCGGTTCACACCACCATGGCGAATCTTCTTGTCGCGCAGCGCCAGACGCACATCGCTGGTCAGCGCTTCGGTGCGCTTGGTCAGCGCCGCCTGCATGTCCACCTGCAAGGTGAAGTGCACGCCACCACGCAAGTCCAGACCCAGGTACATGGGCTTGGCATGCAGGGCAGTGAGCCAGGCGGGCGAGCGGGAGATCAGGTTCAGCGCCACCACATAGGAGGGGTCGTTGCTGTCAGGGATCAGTGCGCGCTCAAGCACGCCCTTGGCCTTGAGTTGCTCGTCTTCCTTGTCGAAGCGGGCGCGGATCGAGCCGTTTTCCAGCGCGATACTCAGCGGCTTGACGTCGGCATCGGCCAGCACCGATTCCACACGCTGCTGCAACGCAGAATCCACGGTGACAGTCGCCTTGACCGAGGCCACCTGGACAGCAGGCGCCTCACCAAAAAAGTTGGGCAGGGTGTATACAACCCCTACCAGAAGCGCGATCACAATGATCGCGTACTTCCAGACCGGATAACGGTTCATGATCGCGCTCTTACCTTACGCAAAATAGAAGGCGCAGCCATGCTGCGCCAATTGCTGTTTCAACGATGGATTACTTCAGCGTACCCTTGGGCAGCACCTGCACCACAGCACCACGCTGCAGTTGCACGACGACGCCTTGGGCCAACTCTACTTGCAGGAACTGTTCGTCCAGACCCACCACGCGGCCCACCAGGCCACCATTGGTTGCCACTTCGTCGCCCTTGACCAGCGCGTCGATCATGGCACGGGCTTCCTTTTGGCGCTTCATCTGAGGACGGATCATCAGGAAATACAGCACCACAAACATCAGTACCAAAGGCAGCATGCTGGTGAGGGTGGAGGTCATGCCGCCGGAGGCAGCAGCAGCCGGTGCGGTCTGGGCAAAAGCAGAAGAGATAAACAAATGAAGCTCCCAACGTGGATGCAGGCCTTGCCTGGTTGACCAAAACCAAGGCCCAAAGAGAAGCATTGTATGCGTGCCCCTCTGCGAACACCCAGGCAATACCTTGGATGCCTCTGGTTTTTCCGGTTGTTTTCATGGAATTAAGCAGCTTTCATGCCAGTGCATTGGTAGAAGCCACTATGGCGAATGCGGCTGCTTAGGTGGTATTTACGCATCAAAAATAGTTAGACACCCGGCTCAGACGCGTTCAGCATGACAAATTTGTCACGCCTTCTCACCGACCACGCTGACAAAAAAGCCGCCTGGCATCGTGCGCAGGCGGCTTGGGTGTGATGGCCTTTGCAGACCACTTTGCTGGGCTTTAGACCCGGGCCGGTTCCGGCCGTGGCGCAACCGGCGCGGCGCCACCCGCATCCGCAGGGGCATGCCAGCGTGCCATCAGTTGCTGCCATTTGGTACGGGCCGCGGCCAGGTGGCGCTCCTTGACATGGCCGTAGCCGCGGATGTCTTCGGGGATGCTGGCGATTTCCACCGCCAGCGCCAGGCGCTCGGCGCTCAGGCCCTGCAGCAGCTCCTCGATACAAGCGCGGTACTCCTGGATCAGCGCGCGTTCGGTGCGGCGCTCTTCGGTGCGGCCAAAGACATCGAGCGCGCCGCCGCGCAGGCCCTTGAGCCCCGCCAGCACACCGAAGGCCTTGCGCATCCAGCCGCCATAGGCCTTCTTGACCAGCTCACCCTTGTCATTGCGCTTGGCCGTGGTGGGCGGCGCCAGGTGGTGCACGATCTTGTAGTCGCCCTCGAACATGCTGGCAATCTTCTCGCTGAACTCGGCCGTGGTGTGCAGGCGCGCCACCTCGTACTCGTCCTTGTAGGCCATCAGCTTGAACAGATAGCGGGCCACCGCTTGCGACAGGCGCGTGCTGCTGCCCAGCTTGGCTTCGGCGGCATGCACCTTGTCCACAAAGGCCTGGTAGTCGGCCGCATAGGCGCTGTCCTGGTAATCGGTCAGGAAAGCCACGCGCTTGGCCACCAGCTCCTGCAACGAGGGCTTCTTGACCAGCTGGATCACCTGCTGGGCGGCAAACATGGCCTGCACCTGGGGCAGGTTGGCGGCGCACTGGCGGCCCCATTCAAACGCAGCCTTGTTGTTGTCCACCTGCACGCCGTTCAGTTCCATCGCCCGCATCAGCGCTGCATGGGACAGCGGCACCCGGCCCTTTTGCCAGGCATAGCCCAGGATCAGCGGGTTGGTGTAGATGCTGTCGCCCAGCGCCTGGGTGGCAATGTGCTCGGCATCGAACATGCCGACGCCCTCTTGGCCCACGGCCGCCAGGATCGCCGATTCGCAGCCCGCCTCGGGGAACTGCCAGTTCGGGTTGTGCACAAAAGCCGCCGTCGGCGCGCCATGGGTGTTGAGCGCCACAAAGGTGCGGCCCTGCTGCATGGCCGCCAAGGTGGTCTTGTTGGCTGCCACGATGGGGTCGCAACCGATGACCAGGTCGGCCTTGGCGGTGTCCACCTTGGTGGTGTAGATGGCATTGGGCGAGTTGGCGATCTGGATATGGCTCCAGGTCGAGCCGCCCTTTTGCGCCAGACCAGCCGCATCCTGCGTGACCACACCCTTGCCCTCCAGGTGGGCTGCCATGCCCAGCAAGGAGCCGATGGTGATCACACCCGTGCCGCCCACACCCGCCACCACGATGCCCCAGGCCTGGGTGGCCACGGGCAGGACGGGATCGGGCAAGGCCGGCAGCTTGGCCATGTCGCCCTTTTTCTCCTTCTTGGCTTTCTTGAGCTGGCCGCCTTCAATGGTGACAAAGCTCGGGCAGAAGCCCTTGACGCAGGAGAAATCCTTGTTGCAGGTGCTTTGGTTGATCTTGCGCTTGCGGCCAAAATCGGTCTCTACCGGCTCCACCGACAGGCAGTTGGACTGCACCGAGCAGTCACCGCAGCCTTCGCAGACTGCCTCGTTGATGATGACGGTCTTGGCCGGCGTGGCCAGCGTGCCGCGTTTGCGGCGGCGACGCTTTTCGGTCGCGCAGGTCTGGTCATAGATGATGGCCGTCGTGCCCTTGATCTCGCGGAACTCGCGCTGGATGCGGTCGAGCTCATCGCGGTGGTGCACGGTCACACCGGCGCCCAGCTGCACGCCCTGGTATTTTTCCGGCTCATCGGTCACGATGACCAGCTTTTTGACCCCTTCGGAGATGAGGCTGGTCATGATCTGCAGCACCGAGTGGCCCTCGGGGCGCTCGCCCACGCGCTGGCCACCGGTCATCGCCACCGCGTCGTTGTAGAGCACCTTGTAGGTGATGTTCACACCCGAGGCAATGCTCTGGCGGATGGCCAGCAGGCCGCTGTGGAAGTAGGTGCCATCGCCCAGGTTCGAGAAGATATGCTGGTCGGTGGTGAAGGGTGCCTGGCCGACCCAGGTCACGCCTTCGCCGCCCATCTGCGTGAAGGTGCTGGTGTTGCGGTCCGGCATCCAGTTGACCATGTAGTGGCAGCCAATACCGGCCACGGCGCGGCTGCCTTCGGGCACGCGGGTGCTGGTGTTGTGCGGGCAGCCGCTGCAGAACCAGGGCAGGCGGTCCACCGACTCCTGCTTGCTGTCCTTCAAGCCCTGTTCACGTGCAGCAATCACCTGCAGGCGCGCATCCATGCGGCGCACGATGTCGTCGGGCACGCCGAGCTTCTTCAGGCGCTTGGCCAGCGCCTGCGCAATCAGCGCCGGGGTCAGGTCGGCCTTGGGGCGCAGCAACCAGTGGCTGCTGGGGTTGGGCACCGACCACTCGCCGCCCGAGTTGTCGCCCTCGATCTCGTCGAACTTGCCCAGCACATGGGGGCGCACATCGGAGCGCCAGTTGTACAACTCTTCCTTGAGCTGGTACTCGATCATCTGGCGCTTTTCCTCGACCACCAGAATCTCCTGCAGGCCCATCGCAAAGTCGCGGGTGATGGAGGCCTCCAGCGGCCAGACCACGTTGACCTTGTGCAGGCGGATACCCAGCTGGCGGCAGGTGTCGTCGTCCAGGCCCAGGTCGATCAGCGCCTGGCGCGTGTCATTGAAGGCCTTGCCGCTGGCGATGATGCCAAAGCGGTCATTCGGGGTGGAGATGACGTTGTAGTTGAGCTTGTTGGCGCGGATATACGCCAGTGCCGCATACCACTTGTAGTCCATCAGACGCGCTTCCTGCTCCAGCGGCGCATCGGGCCAGCGGATGTGCAGGCCGCCGGGCGGCATCACAAAGTCATCGGGGGTGATGATGTTGACCCGGTCCGGGTCCACCGAGACGCTGGCCGAGGATTCCACGATCTCCTGGATCGTCTTCATGCCCGACCAGACGCCGGAGAAACGGCTCAGCGCAAAGGCATGCAGGCCCATATCCAGGATGTCCTGCACGCTGGAGGGGAAGAACACCGGCGAGCCCACGGCCTTGAAGATGTGGTCGCTCTGGTGCGCCGCCGTCGAGGACTTGCTGATGTGGTCATCGCCGGCCAGCGCGATCACGCCGCCGTGCTTGGCCGTGCCCGCCATGTTGGCATGCTTGAACACGTCCACGCTGCGGTCCACACCCGGGCCCTTGCCGTACCAGATGCCGAAGACACCGTCGAACTTCTTGCTCTGCGGGTACAGGTCGAGTTGCTGCGTGCCCCAGACCGCCGTGGCGCCCAGCTCTTCGTTGACGCCGGGCTGGAACTCGATGTTGTTTTCCTTGAGGTGCTTCTTGGCCGCCCACAGCGCCTGGTCGTAGCCGCCCAGTGGCGATCCCCGGTAGCCGCTGATGAAGCCTGCGGTGTTGAGGCCCTGCAAGGCATCGCGCTGGCGCTGCAGCATGGGCAGGCGAACAAGGGCTTGCACCCCGCTCATGAAGGCACGGCCATGGGCCAGTGCGTATTTGTCGTCGAGCGTGACGGTTTCCAGCGCCTTGCGGATGTGGTCAGGCAATGAAGCATTCATCACACACCTCCTTGGCAAACAAGCTCGTCGCCAAATACGCCACGTGCGGCTGCGCCGCCCGCTGCATACTTGTGTTGCAACCTGCGTTGCAGGTTGTCTTCAAGCGTTACCGTCTCCAGCGCTTTGCGGACGGACTCGGGGAGTGAGGCATTCATCGTCTTGTCTCCTGGGGAGAGCACCCGGTGGCCGCTTGTGGCAGGTCCGGGATTGTGGGGCGTTATAGGAATCTGGAACCAAGTCCAGCAGCCAGCGCAAAACACCCTGGCTTTCATCGCTGCAGTGTATGACGGGCAGCGAGAATAAAGTATTCTTTTCCTTGCCGGGGTTTACCTAGTATTTGAAAGAATCTTGCTCAATAATGGCGATAAATGAATCAAATTGACAAATTCGACTGGGCCATCCTCTACGAGCTGCAAAAAAATGCCCGTTTGACGAATGCCGAGCTGGCCCAGCGCGTGGGCCTGTCGGCCGCGCCCTGCTGGCGCCGGGTGCGTGCGCTCGAAGAGGCCGGCTACATCACCGGCTACCACGCGACTCTGGACCGCCACAAGCTCGGCCTGGGCGTGCTGGCCTTTGTGCGCGTCGATGCCGCGCAGAACACGGCAGACATCACCTTGCGCATGGAAGAATCGATCCGCCTGCTGCCCGAGGTCACGTCCTGCCACTACATCAGCGGCGCGGGCACTTTCGAGCTGCAGGTGGTCGCCAAGGACCTGGAGAGCTTCTCCAGCTTTATCCGCAACGTGCTGCTGCACCTGCCCAACGTGAAAGACGTGCACACCACCTTCTCGCTGGGCGAGGTCAAATCCAGCAGCGCCCTGCCGCTGCCGATGACGGCCAACCCCAAGGGCACGCCTTCGCGTTGATCCCTTTCCTATCCGAGTCGCCACCGTGCAAAAAGGCCAGCCTGGGGGCTGGCCTTGGCGGCACCATCTCCGGAGATCAGCGCTTGGCCACGCCCCTGGGCCACAGCACCCACAGGCGCAGCGGCTGCTTGACCCGGCCGGCAAAATCGCCCGCCTCGTGGCCCCAGCCGGCAAAGTAGTCGGCGCGCACGGCACCCAGGATGGCGCTGCCCGTGTCCTGCGCCATCACCAGACGGTTGAGCTGCACCGTGGGCCCGGTGGAAGACAGCCAGACGGGGGTGCCGTAGGGAATGCTGCCCCGGTCCACCGCAATCGATCGGCCCGGGGTCAGCGGCACACCCTGGGCGCCATTGGGGCCAAACTCGGCATCCAGCGGCGACAGTGGCTCTTCCCTGAAGAACACATAGCGCGGGTTGCTCCAGAGCAGCTCATTGACACGGGTCGGGTTGGCGGCAATCCAGGCCTTGATGCCCGGCCAGGTGGCATCGCGCACCAGACCCTGGTCCAGCAGCCACTTGCCAATGCTCTTGTAGGGGTGGTCATTGGTGGCGGCATAGGCCACGCGGATCAGGCGCACCGAGCCATCGGCCTCCTGGATGCGCACCCGGCCCGAGCCCTGGATATGCAGCACCATCGCATCGACCGGATCATTGACCCAGGCAATCACCTTGTCCTGCAGCTCGGCCTGTACCTGCGGCAGGGTCTCGATCTGCTGGCGGCTGAACCAGGGCTTGCGCGATCCCAGCGAGGCCGGCGAGCGGTACAGCGGGATCGAATAGCCATTGCCCGGCTGGCGCGTGCCTTCGAGCATGGGCTCGAAATAGCTGGTCAGCATGCCGTCGGGGTTGCCGTCGAGCGATTCAACGCGGTAGGGCTGAAAGCGCGACACCATCCAGGCGCGCTGCTCCTCGGTCGAAGCCAGGCTCATGCGCCGTACTTCAGAACAGAACTGCGCAAAAGGCACGGGCGGGCGGCTGCAGCTCTTGATCCAGGCGTTCCAGGCATCGGCCAGGTTGTCCTGCTCCAGACCGGGCACCGACGACCAGTGCACGGGTATCCAGCGGCTCTTGGCCTGCTGGATCGCCGGGGGCAGCGGCTCATTCGCATCGGGCGGCAGCACCTCAATGCTGCCCGATACCGGCGGGCGGGTGGTCGGCGAAGACGGCTGGTCCAAAGGGACTTGGCTGGAGCAGGCGGCCAGAATTCCTACAATCGCAGCCATCGACAGCGTACGTAAGGAGCGGGTACCGATGGGACTGATATTGCTGGAAGCGCTATTGGCGTTGGTCATACTGGTGGCGATCGTCTGGTGGACGATGTTTGCCGGTCGCAAAAAAGGGGAAATCGTAAGCAAAGATGAGCAGCCCCCTCGCGACTAGCTTGCGCAAATCGTAGGACATGGCCGCTCATTGCCGTCATTTTTACCATTTTTGAACTTTGTCTCTGGCATTTGGCAGTTCTACTGCCCACAATTTGCATCCACGGCCTGCTCCATTTCAGGGGCGGCCCTTGCATCAGAGGAGTTCAAGCATGCGTAAACAAATTCTAGTCTCTGCCGTTGCCAGTCTGGCCATTCTGAGCGGCTGCGCCAACATGTCCGATACCCAGCGCCAAACCGCCACCGGCGCTGGCGTGGGTGCACTGGGCGGTGCTGCCGTAGGCGCGATTGCCGGCGGCCATGCAGGCTCGGGCGCCGTCATCGGCGCGGGCATCGGCGCGCTGGGCACCTACATCTGGTCGCAGCACATGCAAAAGCAAAAGCAAGAGATGGAGCAGGCCACCCAGGGTACCGGTGTAGTGGTGACCCAGACGCCGGACAACCAGCTCAAGCTCGACATCCCCAGCGACATCTCGTTCCAGACCAACCGCTCGGACATCCAGGGCAACTTCGCCCCCATCCTGGACCGCTTTGCCGAAGGCCTGCGCAACAACCCCAATGCCCAGGTGCGCATCATCGGCCACACCGACAGCACCGGCAACGACGGCATCAACGATCCGCTGTCGCTGGCCCGTGCCGAGAGCGCACGCAACTACCTGACGCAACGCGGCGTGAACGGCGCGCGCATCCAGGTGCAAGGCATGGGCTCGCGCCAGCCGGTTGCCAGCAATGACACGCCCGCCGGCCGCGCGCACAACCGCCGCGTCGAGATCTATGTGGGTGAAGTGCAGCAAGGCCGCTAACACCGGCCTTTGCAGAATGCACAAAGGGCGCCCGTTCAAGGACTGGCGCCCTTTTTTGCGGGCCTGCCGCCGGGCGGCGGCCTCAAGAAAGATCACGCAGCAGGTTGGCCAGCTCTACCGCCGATTTGACCTGCATCTTGTCGAACACTCGCGCGCGGTGTACTTCGACCGTGCGCACGCTGATGGTCAGCTCATCGGCAATCAGCTTGTTGGGCAGGCCATCGATCACCAGGCGCATGACGGCCTGCTCGCGGTCCGTCAGCTCAGCCACGCGCTCGCGCACGCCTTGCTGCGAGCGCAGGGTTTCCAGGTAAGCGCTCGATGCCTGCAGCGCATGCTCGATGCGGTCGACCAGCACATTGTCGGAAAACGGCTTTTCGCAAAAATCAAAGGCACCGCGCTTGACGGTGGCCACGGCGGTGGGCACATCGGCATGGCCGGTCAGGAAGATCACCGGCAAGGCAGCGATCACGTCCATCTCGACCAAGCGGTCAAACAGCGCCAGCCCGCTCATGCCGGGCATGCGCACATCCAACAGAGCGCAGGCCGGGTCCACCTGTGGCGGGCGGCTGCGCAGCATGGCTTCAAAGGCCTCGGCCGAGGCAAAGCTCTCGCTCAGCAAGCGGCGCGAGCGCAGCATCCAGGCCAGCGCATCCCGCACCTCGGCATCATCATCGACGATATACACGGTCGCATTCACTAGCGGCTGCATCTCTGAACTTTCAATCGTTGCGCCAGGTTGGCAGGGTAAAACTGAAGATGGTTCCACGGGGCTGGTTGGGCAGGTAGCGCAAATGGCTGCCGTGCTGCTCCACGACGGTGCGGCACAGGCTCAGACCCAGCCCCATGCCTTCGTCCTTGGTGGTGAAGAACGGCGTATACAGACGCGCGGCCACCTCCTCGGTGATGCCCTCGCCCACATCGGCCACGACAAACTCCACCCAGGCCCGGCCATCGTCGCTGGACGCCAGCCGCACCAGCATCTGCAGCACCCGGGGGTGCGTGCCGCCATAGTCCATGGCCTGCATGCCGTTGCGGCTGAGGTTGAGCAGCACCTGCTCGACCATGGTCCGGTCACAGAAGACGGCCGGCAAGCCGGGCGCCAGCTCGGTGGCCACATCGACATAGAGTTTACGCGCCTGCAGCCGCACCAAGGGCAATACTGCGTCCATCAACTCGGAGGCCTGCACAAACTCGCGCGACTGGTCGCGCCGGCGCACAAAGCCATGCACGCTCTTGATGACCTTGCCTGCGCGTTCGGCCTGGAAGGCCATGCGCTGCACGGCCATGCGCACATCGGGCAGGTGCTCCTGCACCTCGCCCGGCGAGGCACCATCGGGCAGCAGGTTCATGATGCCCGTCGCATAGCTGGAGATGGCGGCCAGCGGCTGGTTGAGCTCATGGCTCAGCAGCGAGGCCATCTCGCCCACCGTCGCCAGGCGTGCGGTGGCCTGCAGCCGCTCCTGCGAGGCGCGCGAGAGCTCCTCGACCCGGCGCTGCTCGCTCATGTCGACAAAGGCACTCATCCAGCCGGTGTGCATGCCAGCGGCATTGATCAGCGGTGCCTCGAAAATCAGCACCGGAAAGCGCCGGCCTTCCTTGTGCATGAAGGTGGATTCGTAGCCTTCGCGCGGCGGCGGCAGATGGCCCGACAGGCGGATCTGCTGGCGGCGCGCGTATTCGGGCGCCATCTCGGGCGGCCAGTAAGGCGTGGCCTTGCTCGGGTCGAGAATCTCTTCGGCCGAGAACCCCACCATCTCGCAAAACGCCGGGTTCACATAGGTGACCTTGCCATGCAGGTCGCGCGCGCGCAGCCCCGTCACCAGCGAGTCTTCCATCGCCTTGCGAAAGGCCAGCGCATCGCCCAGATCGCGCTCGGCCTTCAGGCGGCGGCGGTTGTCGCGCACCAGCACCACCAGCACGGTGATCAGCGCAATCGACATGCCGGTGACCAGGGCGGTGAGCACATTGGGGAAGACATTGGGCGCTGCATGCCAGCTGTCCACCCGCAGCATCAGCGCCACGCCGGGCAGATCAAGCAGCTGGTTGGAGGTGAACACCCGCGTGCCGCGACGGGGCGTGCTGACAATCGCCAGGCGCGTGCCATCGGTCTCGGTGAAGGACAGCTCATGGTTGCGGCGCAGGTTCTCGCTGACCAGGTCCGACAGCACGTTCTGCAGGATGTAGGTGGCCACGGCAAAGCCGTGCAGTTGGTCGCCGGTGATCACCGGGACACACAGCTCCAGCAGCTCCAACCCCGTGCCATTGCCCTGCGACAGAAAATAGCTGCCCGCATACGAGGCGGCGCCGGTGTTGCGGGCGCGCAGGCAGGCGGTATGGCTCTCGGTGTTCATACCGGTGCGGTCGATGGCCGACCACTGCAGGTTCAGGTAGGGCGACTCCTCGCTTGCCTCAATCTGCAGCTGCGGGTTGCGCCACTCGATATGGGCCAGGTCACGCTGGTTGCGCAAGATGGTCGCCGCCGTTGACTGCCAGGCCATGACATCACTGTCGTAGCGCGGCATGCTGCGCAGGCGGTTGACGTTGTCGTTGAAGCGGCTGCGGATATCGCTGACGGCATCCTGGGCCTCGCGGTCCAGGCGCTGCTGCACTTCAGAGATCTCATAGCGCCCGGCCAGCCAGACCTGGGTGACCAGGGTGCCCGCCACCAGCAGCACCAGCGCCGACCACAGCGACCAGCGCCGCCAGCTTTGGTGCCAGCGCTGCGCCAGGGTCTGCGCCCAATGCGCCATCAGCATACGCGGTGCTGCAAGGCTGGCAGCTGCTGGCGCCAGCGCTGCATCTGCGCCCAGTCCAGATCGGCCAGCACCACACAGGGCTCGCTGGCCTGCAGCGCCATCACCTCGCCCCAGGGGTTGATGGCCATGCTGTGGCCCCAGGTGCGGCGGCCATTTTCATGCTGGCCGCCTTGGGCTGCGGCCAGCACATAGGCCAGGTTTTCCACCGCCCGTGCGCGCAGCAACAACTCCCAGTGCGCCTGGCCGGTGGTGTAGGTAAAGGCGCTGGGCACCAGCATCAGATGGGCGCCGGCCTGTGCATGCAAGCGGTACAGCTCGGGAAAGCGCAGGTCGTAGCAGATGCTCAAACCAATGCGCCAGCGCTGGCCATCGCGGCTGGGCAGGTCAAACTGCGCTGGCGTGTTGCCCGGCGCGATGACCCGGTGCTCGTCATAGGACTCGCGCTCGTTGGCATAGCAAAACAAATGCATCTTGTCATAACGCAGCACGCAGTCGCCCTGCGGGTTGTAGACGCAGCTGCTGTTGTAAACATGCTCTGCATCGGGCCCCTGCAGCGGCAGGGTGCCGCCCACGATCCACAGGCCCAGGCTGCGGGCGCTGTCGGCCAGAAACTGCTGCATGGGGCCTTCGCCAAACGGCTCGGCCAGCGCCAGCTTGTCGGTATCACGCTGGCCCATCAGGCAGAAGTACTCGGGCAGCAGCGCCAGCTCCGCACCAGCGGCCGCCGCCTGCTGCAGCAGTTGCCAGGCCTGTGCGCGGTTGTGCTCCCAGTCTGTGCTGGTCACCATTTGGAGTGCGGCTACTTTCATCGATGCATCCTGCAAGAGAAACTGGCAGCTATTATCCGTAAGCCCCGACCTAGTGCGGCGCTTGCGGATATCACAGGTGACTCAGCGCAGCAGGGGCTGGGCGTTCAATGCGGGGTGCCGACAACGCTCGGCTCGGCCTCTTGCCGGCGGTTGAGACGCTTGACCTCGGGCTCCGACCAGGAGCCGCTGACCTCAAACTCCTGGGTCACCGCATCGGTCAACGGCCCCTTGAACAAGGCCTGTGCCAGGAAGGTGCCGATACCGATCACCGGATTGATAGCGGTGGTCACCAGGGCCATGGTGGTGGTGTTCAGCTCGGGGATGACGACCACATGCAGGTCCTGCGTCTCGTCGCGCAGATTGGCACTGCCTTCGAGCAGCACAGCGGCGGTCACGCCCTTCATCTGCAGGTTGGTGGTCGAAGCCACGCCGTCGCTGACCCCCACATCGCCGCGCACAAAGTCAAAGCCAAAGCCGGCGCTGAACACGTCCTTGAAATCCAGGGTCAGGCGGCGCGGCAAGGCCTGCAGGTTGAGCACCCCGAGCAGCTTAGCCGCACCGGGCTCCACCTTCAGGAACTGGCCCTGGCCGACATCGATGTGCAGCTTGCCATCCATGCTGGTGTAGTCGGGGCTCACGGGGCTGCCCGTCCAGCCGATGCGGCCCTGCACCGAGCCCTTGCCCTGGCGCACCACGCCAGCCATGCCCAGGCGGCCCAGCAACGCGCCAGTGTCTTTCAGGTCCAGGCGCATTTCCAGCTCGGTGCGGCGCCCGCCGCTGCCGCTGCGTTTGGCACCCCAGTCGCCGCTGGCCTGCAGGCTGGCGGCATCATTCGAGAGCACCATGTTCTTCAGCTGCCACCAGGATTTGTCGGCCTCGCGTTGGTTGACAGCCTGCACCTCTAGCCGGCCCACCGAGTGCTTGCGCCAGCGCAGGTCCTCCACCACCACATCCAGTGCCGGCAACTGCCCGGGCTCCTGGCCCGGTGCGTCGTCATGGCTGGCGGCTGCCTTGCTGTCAGTGCCCTCTTGGCCAACGCGCAGCTGGCTCAGCCGCGCGCGGATGGTGCCGGGGCCCTTGGCCTCTTGTTCGTACTCCAGCTGGCCGTCGAGCAGGCTGGAGCTGACCTGGCTGCGCCAGCGCGGCCCCGTGCGCGAGCCGCTCAGGTGCAGGTTGTGGATATCCATGCCGCGCACCTGCACCGTGTCCAGGCGGATGTCCCAGTGGTCCGGCAAAAAGGCGGCATAGGGATCTTCCTCGGCGGGCGCTGCAGCTGCAGCGCCTTCTGCCACGGGTGCCCGCGCGGGAGCCATGGCCTTGAGGCGCTGGGCCAGCGCCTGCCACTCCTGCACATCAACCTGGGGCAGTTGCACCTCGGCAATCACCCCCTTGGCCGGCAAGGTCAGCGCGCCAGCGCCCAGGCGCAGCACGCCGCTGACCACCTTGTCGGGTACCTTGTCATCGGCACTGATATCCCGCACATAGCGCAGCTGCAGGCGGCCACCCACATCCAGCTGCATGTTCTGGCGCACCAGCGCAGCGCGCGGGGCATCGGGCACGGTGCTGGCAAACTGGGTCGGCCAGACCTCGTCGGCGGCTTTTTTCAGCGGTGGCGGCAGCGCCAGCGCCATGCCGGCCAGATCGCTGCGCACCTCCACCAGCGGCACGCCCTGGCCCATGCTGATGTCCAGTTGGTAGGCGGCCTGGCCTTGGGCCAGTTGCGCCAACTGCACCACCGGGCCCAGTTCCTTGGCGCGCAGCAGGCCATCGGCCGTGGCCACGCCATTGGCCCGCACCTTGAGCCGGGGGCCGTGGTCCGCGCCCGCAGGCAGCCCGCTGACATCCATGCCGCCCGAGAACTTGACCGCGCCGCCCAGCGCCTGGCCCTGCACATCCTGCAGCGCAAAACCATGCTCGGAGAACTGCACCGCGCCGGTGACCTTCTCCACCACCGGCGAGTCATCATGGAACTGGATGCGGTTGCCCGGCAGCACGACCTTGCCATCGACCTTGGAATGGGCCATGTCATGGACCGGCAGGTCCAGCTTGAGCTGCAACTGGGTATCGCCATCGCTCTGGGTCTGCGCCAGCGCGTGCTGGGTCAGCGCATCGATGGCACTGCCGCGCACGGTGGCCAGCATATCGGCCAGCGGCCCATTGGCCTGCGCATTGACCAGGACCCGCGTCTCATGAAAGTCCGGAATCTGAGCGCTGGTCTGGTCCACCACGATGCGCGTATTGCCATCCAGAATGCCCTTGGCCTTGTTGACCTGCATGCCATTGCCTTCGAACACCAGTTCGCCCGAGAGGCGGTTGAGCTCGGGCCAGGGCTTTTCGCCCGGGTGCAGGTGCGAGTTGGGTACATAGGCATAGCGCACGTCGCGCACCGGCGCGACGATACGGAACAGGCCGTGGCGCGAATCGGGAAAAGGCACTTCCCAGAGGTCGCCCTGGATCTCGAACTGCACATTGCTGGCCTGGCCGGCCAGCACGGCATCGCGCACATAGTGGCGCGCATCGGGCGGAATATGCAGTGGCAGATAACGGTGCACCTGCGTGCCATCGGCCCGGTCAAGCACACCCTTGAGTTCCAGAATGCCGGGGAAGCGCGATTGCGAGCCGGACTTCTGCGGGTCTGCCGTCTGCCAGGTCCAGCGCGCATGGCCCGCCGCATGGGCATTGGCGAATTCCAGCCGCTCGGACTGCATCTGGATGCGCTCGCCCTGCACCGTCCACTGCAGCTGGGTGCTGGCCGAAGTGATGGGGATCTGCGGGTCTTCAAACACCGACGGCAGGTAGAGCGCACCATCGGCAAAGCTCAGCTTGGCCTGGCCGCCACCGGCCCGCGCATCGATGGCCAGATCCAGCCCGCGCAGGCCCACATGCGGTTGCCCGGCAGCCAGCACTAGGCCACCATAGCTGTCACGCGCTGCATTGGCACGGGGCGCCGCAGCCGGCATGCCGAAGGCGAGCTGCCCTATATCGGCCTTGACCTGCCAGTCCTTCAAACTGTCCATATCACCGCGCCAATGGGCCGATGCACTGCGGACCAGTCCCGCAGGCCGGTTGCTCTGCAGCCATTGGCGGGCGTTGTCAGGGATCGGCAGCAGCCGCGCCACCTGGGCCAGGGAGGCAATATCGAGCGACTGGGCACTGGCTTCGGTCTCGCTGGGCTGCTTGCCCTGGGCATAGACGTGGTTGATGCGTGCGCTGCCGCCGGGCCATTGCTCGCCGTTGGCCGATTCGACCGCCAGGTTCTCCGTCAGCAAGCGAAAGCCGCTGTCATCGGCGGCGCCGCCGATGCGGCCCTGCACCGAGCGCAGCAGCAGCACCGAGCCCTGCGCCGCTTTGTCATCACCAGCAGCGGTGGCCTGGCGGCGCACACCCACATCGCGCAAGGCGACATCGGCGGTGCCATTGCTGAGCTTGCCCCGCGTCACATCCAGCCAGAGGCGCGCCGAGCCCTGGCCTTGCTGCAGACCCACTGCAGGCGGCAGATAGGGCGCCATCGCCGCAGCATTGAGCTGCAGCGCTTCAAGGTACACCTGACCGCTCCAGTGCTTCCAGCTGCCATCGTGCAGCGCCCACAGCGGCTGGTGCATGCGTCCGCGCAGCTCCAGCGCGTCGCCCCAGTCTTCGGGCGGGCGCACGCGCAATTGCCATTCGTGGCGCAGGCCCGGGTTGCGCAGCAGTAGATGCACATCGCTGAAAGTGACGGGGGGCAGGCCGCGCAGCTGGTCATCCCAGATGATGCTGCCGCCTTGGAGCAACACTTCGCGCTGGCGGAACAACCAGTCGCCAGCACTGCCGCTGTCCTTGTTCTGTGATGCCTCCACCAGCACACCCGCCACACGCACGCTGCCATCGGCGGCGCGCTGCACCGTCAGCTGCGGTGCGTTGATGACGATTTGCTCGGCCCGCAGTCGCAAGAGCGACGGCACCGACAACGCGACTTTGATCGTATCGAGGGTAAACCCAGGGGAGCCATCGGCCTGTTCGATGCGCAGGCCCTGCACCGCGATCGCAGGCACCAGACTGTTGTTGCCTTCGGCCTGCAAACGGTCGATGCGCACCGGCATCCCGAGCGCCTGCGATAGCCTAGATTCCACTTGCGGGCGAAAGTCATTGATACGGGGCACAATCCACCAATGCAGCGCCGCCACGGCCATGGCCATCAGCAGCACCAAGCCCAGCAATAATCCCAGCGACCATTGCGCGAGCTTGGCAGCGAGCTTGAGCAATCGGGGCGCGCGCACAGTCAAACGAGTCCAATCAGTAAGGGGAAAGCGAAATTATGACCCGCGGCAAGACCCTCGCTCGCGTTGCATATGTGAGCATTTGAACAGGTCTGCCGCAGGACATTGTCGATAAAGCGCTATGGCACACACGGATATCACGCCCCCGCAGGCCAGCCTGCCTCTGTCTGAGCATTCGCGCTTTGTCCAGCGCCTGCACCGCCGCTACGAGGGTTTGCTGGATCTGCTGCCCAGCGGCCCACCCACCCATGCCACCATGGCCCCCACCCTGGCGGCGCTGCAGGCCCAAGGCTATGCGCTGGGCGCTGCGCTGCGCATTCTTCGCCAGCTGGTCATGGAGCGGCTGGTGCATCTTGACTGCGACGAGCAAGCAGATCTGCAGACCATCACCCGGGGGGTGACCGAACTGGCCGAGCTGGCCCTGGATGCCGCCTGCACCGCTGCACGCGCAGAGCTGGACAGCCGCCATGGCGCTCCGCGTGATGCCGATGGCAACCCGGTGCAGCTGTGGGTGATCGGCATGGGCAAGCTGGGCGCGCGCGAGCTCAATGTCTCCAGCGATATCGACCTGATCTATATCTACGAACAAGAGGGCGAGACCCAGGGCCAGCCCGATGGCCGGGGCAAGCTCAGCAACCATGAATACTTCATCCGCGCGATCAAGCTGATCTACCAGCTGATTGGCGAGACCACCGAGCACGGCTTTGTGTTCCGCGTGGACCTGATGCTGCGGCCCAATGGCAACTCGGGCCCGGCCGCCATCTCGGTGGCTGCGCTGGAGGACTATCTGCAGACCCATGGCCGCGAGTGGGAGCGCTTTGCCTGGCTCAAGAGCCGCATCGTGGCGCCGCTGGCCGATATTCGAACGCCCAATGTGCAGGCGCTGCGCGGGGCTGTGCTGCCCTTTGTGTTCCGCCGCTATCTGGATTACGCGGTCTTTGATTCGCTGCGCAGCCTGCACCGCCAGATCCGCGAGCATGCGGCCAAGCGCAGCGCGGGCCACCCCGGGCGGGCCAATGACGTCAAGCTCTCGCGCGGCGGCATCCGCGAGATCGAGTTCATCGTGCAACTGCTGCAGGTGGTGCGGGGCGGCCAGTTCCCCGAGCTGCGCTGCCGCGCCACCCTCGAAGCCCTGCCCCGCCTGGAGCGCGCCAACCTGATGGCACCCGAGACCGCACAGGCACTGGCCGAGGCCTATATCTTTCTGCGCAAGGTGGAGCACCGCATCCAGTACCTGGACGACCAGCAAACCCATGTGCTGCCCACGCGCGACGACGACCTGCTGTGGATGGCGCAGACCCTGGGCTATGACGACGAGTGCCGCTTTCTGCACCAGCTTGATGCCCACCGCGAGCTGGTCGCGCAGGAGTTTGACAAGCTGCTGGGCGGCAACGAGGCCTGCAAGAGCGGCCAATGCGGCGGGGCCAAGGGAGCCGCTGCCAGCGCGCCCGAGCTGGAGACCGTGCTGCCCAAGCTGCCCGAAGCGGTGCGCGAACGCGTGCTGCAGTGGCAGCGCAACCCCCGCTACAGCTACCTGAGCGATGCCGGCCGGGGACGCCTGGTCCTGCTGCTGCAGCGCACTGCGCAGTGGCTGAGCCAAGGCCAGGTCAGCGAGATCGCTGCCGTGCGGCTGGCCGACTGGATGGAATCACTGCTGCGCCGCGAGAGCTATCTGGCGATGCTGCAGGAGCGCCCGGCCGTACATGAAAAGCTGATGCACATGCTGGGTGCGGCCAAGTGGCCGGCCCGCTATATGCTGCAACACCCCGGCGTGATCGATGAGCTGGCCAGCGATGCGCTGATGCACGAGCGCTTCAACCCGCAGGAGTTTGAGGCCGACCTGGAGCGGCGCCGTGCCGCGCTGCAATCTACGGCAGAAGACGATGACGAGAACCTGCTGAACCTGCTGCGCCGCGCCCACCATGCGGAGACCTTCCGCACCCTGGCGCGCGACATCGAGCAGCAGATCACCGTCGAGCAGGTGGCCGATGACCTGTCGGCACTGGCCGATGCCGTGCTGCGCGTGACCACGCGCTGGTGCTGGGGCCGGCTCAAGAGCGCCCACCGCGAGGAGCCGCAGTTCGGCATCATCGGCTACGGCAAGCTCGGCGGCAAAGAGCTGGGCTACGGCAGCGATCTGGACATCGTCTTTGTGTTCGATGACGACGACGAACGTGCGCCCGAGGTCTATTCCGCCTTTGTGCGCAAGCTCATCAGCTGGCTCACCGTCAAGACCGGCGAAGGCGACCTGTTCGAGATCGACACCGCGCTGCGCCCCAACGGCAACTCCGGCCTGCTGGTCACCAGCTTTGAGTCCTACGCCAACTACCAGCAGCAGCGCGGCAGCAACACCGCCTGGACCTGGGAGCACCAGGCGATGACGCGTGCCCGCTTTGTGATGGGCAGCGCCGAGCTGGCAGCGCGTTTTGACGCGGTGCGCGAAGCGGTGATCACCGCCCCGCGCGACGCCGCAGCGCTGCGCAGCGAGATTGCCACCATGCGTGAGCGCGTGCGCAGCGCCCATGCAGTGCCCGCCGGCTTGTTCGACGTCAAGCACAGCGTGGGCGGGATGATGGATGTGGAATTTGCTGTCCAGTACCTGATCTTGCTGCACTCGGCTTGCAATCCCCAATTGCGTCCCAACCTGGGCAACATTACCTTGCTGCGTCGTGCTGAAAATGCGGGTTTGCTGCCTGAGGGCATGGGCGAGGCGACGGCGAATGCCTACCGCGCTTTGCGCCGTGTGCAACATCTGGCCAGGCTGAACGAGGCACCCACCCAGGTGCCGGAGACCGCCTTGTTGGAAGAGCAACACACGGTGCGGGCGCTGTGGAAAACGGTGTTGCAGACCACATAACGCTTGCAGAAAGACCGATGGAACTCGGGAATTCATAAGGGTTTATACTGCATCACTGTCCGTCGCTAGCATTCACTTACGTGCAATTGCATTCAAAACAGTGTACTATCGCAAAATTCAATCCGATTGATTTGACAAATGATAACGGAATGAAACAAATTATTTATTTGTTTACAATACATTTATAGTGACTGGCGGAAACTTAAAACCGCTCCGCTACTCAGTGAACCATGCATAGGCGACCGGCGCAGTTTTTTACGTATCCTTTTTAATGTTGCGAAGTCTTTCAGGCCCTTAGGCATGACTGCAAACCTGAAGTGCTTCTCCTCCCTCCCTCTCTATCATTCACTTCGGGACGCTTCGCAACTTTTTTTATGCCCAGGCCCAGTCAAGACGACTGGGCCTTTTTTTGTGCGCCTCAGAACCTGTTCCAAGTCTCTACGCAGCCGCGTTGGAGTGCGATCGGGATGAGTTCGAAGGGATGGTCCGCCGCTTGCACCGAGGTGCAAGCAAGGGCCAGCGCGAAGAAATCGCCCGATTTCACTCCAACCCGTAGGGACAGTGGCTTTGCGCTGCCCGGGTAGGGGCGCGCGGCTAGGGAGCGGTCTACTTCGTTGCAGCGCTTGCCATCTCGCAAAGACACTGTCGCGGCGCGAGGAGACTTGGAACAGGTTCTCAAAGCTGGGGCGGTGTCGCGGCAAAGCTGGGGCGGGCTTCCAGCCGGTCCAGCAACTGCGCCAGGTTGGGGTGGCGTTCAGCCCAGTCCAGCTCCGGAAAGCGGAAGCGCAGCCAGGCCAGCGCGCAGCCCACAGCGATATCGGCCAGGCTGATGTGGACGCCGCTGCCGGCAAAGTAGGTTTTCTGACCCAGGCCTTTGCTCATCGCCTCCAGGCCCGCCCCTACCTTGCCCAGTTGGCGCTCGACCCAGGCGGAGCTGCGCTGCTCAGCTGTGCGGCCGGCAAAAGCATGTTCCATGCGCGCCAGCACCGCAGCATCCAGCACGCCATCGGCCAGAGCCTCCCAACTGCGCACTTCGGCGCGCTCGCGGCCCAGGCCGGGAATCAGCCGGCCCACCGGCGACAAGGTGTCCAGGTACTCGACAATCACCCGCGAATCGACCAGCACCGAGCCATCGTCCAGCACCAGGCAAGGCACCTTGCCCAGCGGGTTGACCGCGGCAATGGTGGACCGGTCGCCCCAGACATCCTGGGTCTCCAGGTGGTAATCCAGTTTTTTCTCGGCCAGCACCACGCGCACCTTGCGCACATAGGGACTGGTCAGGCTTCCTAGCAATTTCATAGCTTCAGGCTCAGGCAGGTGGCGTCCATTCGGTCGGCAAGGCCCTTGCGCCAGCAGGGGGCAGACAAGCCCTGCGGGGCGTTTGCAGCCTTAGATTGTAAATAGGCAAATCCAGACTGCAGATGCGGCAAACGCCCCGCTCCTACAATAGCGGCCCATGAGCCTGTCTTCCCTTACCGCCCTTTCTCCGCTGGATGGCCGCTACGCCTCCAAACTCTCCACCCTGCGCCCGATCATGAGCGAATTCGGCTACATGCATCGCCGTGTTCAGGTGGAGATCACCTGGTTCATCGCGCTGTCCGATGCCGGTTTTGCCGAGTTCTCGCCGCTGTCCGAAGGCGCACGCAGCTACCTGCACGGCTTGGTGGACCATTTCAGCGAAGCCGATGCCCAGGCGATCAAGGACATCGAAAAGACCACCAACCACGACGTGAAGGCGGTGGAATACTGGATCAAGAGCAAGTTCGAGGCGCGCCCAGAGCTGCTCAAGGCGGCTGAGTTTGTGCACTTTGCCTGCACCAGTGAAGACATCAACAACACCAGCCATGCGCTGCAGATCCGCGCCGGCCGCGACCAGGTGATCCTGCCGGGCCTGGACCGCGTGGTGCTCAAGCTGCGCGAGATGGCGCACCAGTACGCTGCAGTACCCATGCTCAGCCGCACCCACGGCCAGACCGCCAGCCCCACGACCGTGGGCAAGGAACTGGCCAACGTGGTGGTGCGACTGCAGGGCGCGATGGACCGCATTGCCAACGTCAAGCTGCTGGCCAAGATGAACGGCGCCGTGGGCAACTACAACGCCCACCTGTCGGCCTGGCCCGACTTCGACTGGGAAAGCTTCAGCAAGAATGTCGTGGAAAAGCACGAACCCCAGGGCCTGGGCCTGACCTTCCAGCCCTACTCGATCCAGATCGAGCCGCATGACTACATGGCCGAGCTGTTCGACGGCATCGCCCGCGCCAACACCATCCTGATCGACCTGTCGCGCGACATCTGGGGTTATGTTTCGGTGGGCTACTTCAAGCAGCGCCTGAAGGCCGGTGAAATCGGCTCGTCCACGATGCCGCACAAGGTCAATCCGATCGACTTTGAAAACGCGGAAGGCAACCTGGGCCTGGCCAACGCACTGCTGCGCCACCTGTCGGAAAAGCTGCCGATCAGCCGCTGGCAGCGTGACCTGACCGACTCCACCGTGCTGCGCAATATCGGCGTGGCCACCGGTTATGCCGCGCTGGCCTACACCTCGCTGATGACCGGCCTGAACAAGCTGGAGCTGAACGAGGAACGCCTGGCCGAAGACCTGGACAATGCCTGGGAAGTGCTGGCCGAGCCGATCCAGACCGTCATGCGCCGCTATGGTGTGCAAGGCGCTTACGAGAAGCTCAAGGAAGTCACCCGTGGCAAGACCGTGCGCGCCGAAGACCTGCACCAGCTGATCAACAGCCTGGAGATCCCGCAGGCCGACAAGGAACGCCTGCTGGCCATGACCCCGGCCAGCTACATCGGCAAGGCCACCGAGCTGGCCCAGCGCGTCTAAGCCCCTTAGACCCCAGAGGCCAGGCGTTCCCTGGCCTCTTGTCTTTTCCCTCTCAGCGCCCGGCAGACCACACAGCGACTGCCGGGCGCGCCGGATTCACCCCCGAAGCCCAGGCTTCGTCACCAGACCCTGCCCATGGCTATCAAATCCACGATCTACAAGGCCAATCTGTCGATTGCCGATATCGACCACAACTACTACGCCGACCACAACCTGACCCTGGCGCGCCACCCCAGCGAAACCGACGAACGCATGATGGTGCGCCTGGTGGCGCTGGCGCTGAACGCGCACCAGCTGCAGGACCTGTGCAACGGCGACGGCACCCTGGGCTTTGGCGCCGGCCTGTCCGACCCGGACAATCCCGATGTGCACCTGACCGATTTCACCGGCGCCAAGCGCATCTGGATCGAAGTGGGCCAGCCCGAAGAAAAGCCGATCACCAAGGCCTGCAACAAGTCCGACCATATGCTGGTCTACTGCTTCAACCATGCGGCCGAGATCTGGTGGAAGGGGCTGGAAGGCAAGCTCGCGCGCCAGGAAAAGCTCGAAGTGTTCCGCCTGCCAACCGAGGTCTCACAATCGCTGGCCGATCTGGCCGAGCGCAGCATGCAGCTGCAGGCCACCATCCAGGAAGGCCAGCTGACCTTGTCCAGCGACAAGGGCACCGTCTTTGTAGAACCTATTCGCTGGAAGTGATGCCGCCCGCGGAACGCGCACGTTCCGCGTAGCGGTTGAAGCGCCAGGCCGTGCCCTGCACAGTGATGCGCCGCCATACCGCCCGCTTTTGCACAGGCGTGTAGGCCAGCCAGTGCTGCACCTCGTCAAAACTACGGCCGCAGCCCTTGCAGACCGCATCACCCTGGCTGGTGGAGCAGATGGCGATGCAGGGCGTATCCGGTGTGGTCCCCCACCACGCCAGCCAGGCCTGCATGGCCACGTCCCCCATGTCGCGGGCCGCCACCACATCCCGGCGCAGGTAAACCAGCTGCGCATAGACCTCGGCCAGCGCAGCCACCTGGGGCGACAGCGACGCGCCCGGACCACTGGGCGCGCGCTGGCGCCAGTGGTTGATGGCCGCTTCCAGATCGGTCAGGTGGATGGATTCCATAGCTGCGGGAATGATAGCCCTGCACGGAACAAACCACCAAACGCCACCGCATCCACTTGTGCACAGCTTGTTATCCACAGGTGTGGGCAAACACAAACATGCGGGAATACTCTGTGCCCTGGCCCGGTCTTTGTAGCCCCAAAGTGCCTTGTTTGTGTTCCAATACGCGCTGACGAAGGGGAGTAGCTCCCGTTGATGCCTTGCCAGCGGCAAGCGCAGAGACATGTAATGCGTCGTCAGTACGAAGCCTCACGGCTTCCGGCGCGTTAGGTTCATGGCCCACATGATCTGAGCAAGACCTTTGAAAACCATGGTGCCGCACCACAGGTCTTCGAAGCTACTGCCCCGGTTGTTGGCCGTTTCAAGCGCCAACGCCGAACAACGTCGCCTCCCTGGCTTGTAACGACACCCCACTGGCTGGTCTGTGCATGGTGCATGGGCCGCTTTTTCAAAAATTAGGTGCTTACATGGACTTGGATTTTCTGACGCACGCGCCCTTCTGGATTGCACTGGGCCAAATCATCATCATCGACATCCTGCTCGGCGGGGACAACGCGGTGGTGATTGCACTGGCTTGCCGCAAGCTGCCCCCTGACCTGCGCCGCAAAGGCATCATCTTTGGTACCGCTGGCGCGATCATCTTGCGCGTCATCCTGATCGCGTTCGCCATGTTCCTGCTGGCACTGCCTTTCCTGAAGTTTGTCGGCGCCATCCTGCTGTTCTGGATCGGTATCAAGCTGCTGGTGCCTGAAGACGAAGACCACGGCAACATCCAGGGCAGTGACCGCCTGTTTGCCGCCATCAAGACCATCATCGTTGCCGACCTGGTGATGAGCGTGGACAACGTGATCGCCATCGCCGGCGCCGCACAGAACGCCGGTGACGAGCACCACATGCTGCTCATCATCCTGGGCCTGCTGATCTCGATCCCGATCATCGTCTGGGGCAGCCAGCTGGTCATCAAGCTGATGGAGCGCTTTCCGATGGTCATCACCGCCGGTGGCATGCTGCTGGGCTGGATTGCAGGTGGCATGCTGGTCTCTGACCCCGTGTTTGCCAACCCGGACAAGTGGACCTGGATGTTCAAGATCGACCAGAGCAAGACCCTGCACTATGCAGCCGCTGCCGCTGGCGCACTGATCGTGCTGGTGCTGGGCAAATGGCTGGCCGGCAAAAAAGCCAAGGAACTCCCGGCGGCCAACGTACACTAAGCCCATACCCGCCCTCTATCACCACCGCTGGCAGCCCCGCGCTGCCAGCCCCACTTAGGCCACTTGGATGAACGTAAAAATAGTCTTTGTAGATGATGCCGCCTTTGCCCTGCAGCGCTTGAACGAGCGCGCAACCATCAACGACGAGCACTGGGTGCTGGTGGCTTGCGCCCCCAAGATCACCCGCAGGGCCAGCCGCTGGGGCAATCGCAGCACCCTCGAAAAGTGGCGTAACAAGTGGGCCAAAAACCTGTTTGAGGGCCTGATCCCGCAAAGCACCCAGTTACAGCGTGCCCGCGTCTCGACCCATATCTCGGAAGTGAGCGTTCAGCAAATGACCGCCCAACTGCATGCCGAGTACCCTGAGGCCGAAGTGCTGGACTGGCGCCGCCCCAAGGCCATCTCCGAGCCGCCATCAGCCGACTTTGTGCCACGCCCTGCCAAGCTGGCAGGTTCGCTGCTGGGCATTCTGGGTATCTGCTTCAGCTTGGTGCTGGACGGCGCGTAAAGCCATCAGCCCCGTTACCCAACACAAAGCGCCTTCGGGCGCTTTGTTTTTTCAGTTCTCGAACGAGTCGATGTCGAGGTAATAAGGCTTGTCCAACTGGTGCTTGTCCAGCACCACCGTCCAGAAGGCATCCTTGACAATGAGCGGCACATAGACCGCGTTGTCCAATACCAGCTGGTGGTCGGCCAGCAGTTGCCGGACCTTGTCAGCCTGCTTCGGGAAGCGATCGATCAGGCGCTGCACCGGATGCGCTTGCGCCAGCACTTCGGGCTCCATCGTCTCATATGGCACCCATAGATTCGCCTGCGCAGCTTCGGAAATGCCACCCAATGCCAGCATGGTGGAATTGGTTTGTTCCTCATTGTTTGCCGGCTTGCGCAGCCCCAGCATCTTCGGTCCCCACAATGGCAAACCATGGGGAACCACTGCACTGGCTTTGCGCATTTCCTGCGGATCGGGCTCATTGGCATGCACCACGCGAAAGCGGTAGTACTCAAACCCCACAAAGACTGGCCGCGCCTGCAGCACGGTGTAGACGCCATAGCCCAACGCTGCCAGTTGCACACAGGCAATCACGGCAACATCCAAGAGGTTGGTGCGCAGCGGCTTTTTCTTGTTGAAGACCACCCAGGTCAGCAGCGGGCCAAGAATCAGGTCCACGCCAAAAATCAACTCCATCAGATCCTGGCCACCGGACAACTGGTAGAAAGGCGCCGGGTACCAGACAAAGTAGATCAGGCAGAACACGGCACTCAGGAGCACCAGACCCACCAAAAAATGAATTCCGGCCGCTTTGAATTTTTCCCTCATTCCTTCACCCTTTTTATGGATCCTGCGCGTCTGTCTTCTGCACATGACCTGCGCGAAATTATGCAGTAAGCTATGTCCGCATGAAGATCCTGCTCAAATGGCTGCTCTCCGCAGTCGCCCTGCTCTGTGTCGCCTACCTCTACAGTGGTGTGGAAATCCGCAGCTTTGGTGCGGCCATGATTGCAGCGCTGCTGATAGGGCTGTGCAATGCCATCGTGCGACCGGTGCTGATCGTGCTGACCCTGCCCGTCACCATCCTGACCTTGGGCCTGTTCATCTTTGTCATCAACGCGCTGATGTTCTGGGCCGCGTCCGGCATCGCGGGCAGCGGCTTTGTGGTGCATGGCTTTTGGGCTGCGCTGATCGGCTCGGTGCTCTACTCGCTCATCAGCCTGGTCATCGAATCACTTACGGGCCGCCTGCTCCTTGGCAAGTGATTGCATCTCGCGCAAGCGGGTGTCGATGATCGAAGCCTCGTAGTAGTCGTTGCGGTTAGGGCTGTTGCGCGCCATGTCCTGCCCGGCACGCAGGCGGTCTACCGCTGCTGGATAGTCATACTGCGCAGCCCGGCTCTCGGCTTCAGCGCGGATGGAGCGCAGCGGCTGGTTCTGCTGGCGCAGCACCCAGGACAGCGCAAGCCAGGCCCCCGCATCCTTGGGCCACTGCACCACCAGGGTCTGCAGGCGGCTGCTGGTCTGGCGCAATACCCCTTCATAGGCCGTCAAACCCGTGGCAGGCAACTGCGCCAAGGCTTGCGCAGCCAACACCAACTCGGGCCGATCACTGCTCTGGCCTGCATCGTCGCCCACCACGGCCTTGACCTCCGGCAGCAGCACATCGCGGCTGCTGTCCTGGATGCTCAGCGACTTGTCCGAGCCCTGTGTGATCACCGCTTCGTTGACCAGGCCGGTCATTGCATTGCTGACCGTCACCGAGGTGCTGCCGGCCTTGCTGGCTGGGGGCTTGAACGGCTGGATCTTGGCCAGCGCCGCCAGCGCATCCTGCGGCTGGCGGTTCCGCAGTGCGACATCAGCACGCAGCAGCTGCGCCTGGCGCATCGCATCGGGGTGGGCCTGCACGGTGGCATCCAGCTGATCCAACGCCGCCAGCGCTTCAGCATGGCGCCCCAGCTGGTTTTGGGACATGGATGCCAGATACCAGACACCTGCTCGCTGGTCCAATGAGCGATTGGCAAAATCGGCCGCTGTGGTCAATTGCACCCATTGGTGCAGCACCTGGGGCTCAGGCTTGGACAGCATGCGCGCCCGGGCCGACATCATCTGCGCCACCATGCCCGTGTCCTGCGGTTTGCGTGCAGCACCGGCGGGCAAGCGCGACTGCATGTCGGCAATGCGCTCGGTCGTCAGCGGGTGGGTGCGCAAGTAGGGCCAGCTGCCGTTGTCGTTCATGCGGTTGGCTTGCTGCAGCTTCTCAAACATGCTGACAAAACCTGCTTGCGAGTAGCCGGCTGGCGGCATCAGACTCATGCCGGTACGGTCTGCCTCGCGCTCCATATCGCGTGAGAAGTTCAGCTGCGACTGGATGGCCGCGGCCGAGCTGCCCACCATCAGCGCCTGGGCTGCAGCCGGGTTCTTGCTAGCAGCCAACGCGCCCAAAATCATGCCAGCAATCATCACCGGCGTCATGCGCGACTGGCGGGCCAGCATGCGCGCAATATGGCGCTGGGTGATATGGCTCATCTCGTGGGCCAGCACCGAGGCCAGCTCATCGCGGCTACCGACAACTCCCACCAGACCCGTCTGCACACCCATAAAGCCGCCGGGCAACGCAAAAGCATTCACCGTGGCATCCTGGATCAGCATTACCTGCCAGGCAAAGCGCTCCTGCAGTTCAGACGTCAAGGTGCCGCGCTGCCGCGCTGCCAGCATCAGCTCCTGCCAGATGCCGTTGACATACTCATACAGAATCGCATCATCCAGAAACTGCGGATCGCGGTAAATCTCGCGCGCAATGTCATCCCCCAGACGCCGCTCTTCGCTGGTGGTCATCTCGGCGCCCTCACCCATCGCCGGCAAACTGGTGTCGGCCCGCGCCTGCAGGGGGGCCAGGGCGGCCATTGCCGCCACATGGGCCGCGAGCAAGGCACATGCTGTGCGTTTAAAAAACCATGTATTCATTCAAAAATCCGTGCGGCAGCAGATGCTGAATCTGAATCAAGCCAGAGGGTGGCCAGAGCGGGCTCCCTGCCATCAAGCCTTCACCCCAACACGTATGATGAAGCACCATTGCACAAGTTGCACCCCGTATTGCCGCTTGTGACGTATTGAACACGGAAAGCACCATGACTGAACTCACCCATTTCGACGCCCAGGGCCAGGCCCATATGGTCGATGTAGGCACCAAGCCTAACACCCATCGCATAGCGATCGCGGAGGGCTTCATCACCATGCAGGCGACCACCTTGGACATCATTACCGCAGGCACCGCCAAAAAAGGCGATGTGCTGGGGATTGCACGCATCGCCGGCATCATGGCAGCGAAGAAGACCAGTGAGCTGATACCGCTGTGCCACCCGATTGCGCTGACCAAGGTGGCGGTGGAGTTTGAGCTGTTACCTGAAAAGAATGCTGTGCGTTGCGAAGTCAGAACGGAAACTGTGGGGCCTACTGGTGTGGAGATGGAAGCCTTGACCGCTGTTCATGTGGCGTTACTGACTATTTATGATATGTGTAAGGCGGTCGACAAATCCATGGTGATCAGCAATGTAAGTCTGCTGGAGAAGCATGGCGGTAAGAGCAGCGCTGTTTGAACTTATCCGCCACTCGTCCTGTTACTGTATATGTTGGGCGAAGTCAGCAGTCCAACGCTTACCAGCAGCGGCCAGAGGAGAGGATTCGCCAGCACCCAGCCATACGAGCAGATTGCCTGGTTCGTCCATCAGAAAGATGGCCGACATGCCAAACAAATAACCGCGCTGCATCCAGAGCGTTTTCCCCTGTACCTCGCGTCGCTCAAGAAAGCCATCAAAGCAGGGCTTCTCTGGATTCGCAGCATCACATGGTATATGGTCATTGTGCATGGCAAGCGCCAGCGCCAGGGCTTCCCGGTGCTGGTGGATGAAACGTGCCAAGCCCATCGCGTTACCCGTCATACCCATTGGAGCCCGCAGTGCTGACCAGTCAAAGTAACGCGGGAAACTTTCGTCGTAAAAACCTTGATGCATGAAGTTGTAGCGTACGCTGGAGTCCACATCTTTCAAATATGCCAAGCCATATTGACCCATCTGCAGGTCTTGATCCAATACCTGCCAAAGGCTTTTCCCGGTGGATCGTTCATAGGCTACAGCTGCTAAGCAAAAATCAATATTGCCATATGCATAAGCAGTGCCTGGGGTGTATTGCAGTATCTGCTCACGCAAGGGCTCCATTGTGTAAGGACACCATGGCTTCTTGTCGCGGATCACCATGGTGTCTTCGGCTTTCAAGCGGTCGAAACCAGCTGAATGGCTGAGGAGCTGTCCGATGTGGATGTCCGCTACACGGGTGTCCTTGTAAGGCCCGTCTACCTGCACAACCGACGTCAAAACTTGCGAAAGCCATTTCTGCCAGTCAGCCTGGCTGCCTTGGCCTTGCGTCATTGCAATAAAGCTGACAATTTTAGACAGACTGGCGAGACGCATTCGTGTATCCGGTGTCAAACGCTCACTCAAAAGCGGCATCGCACTCCAACCGTTCACGCATCCGCCCTCCCGCCCCTTAGCACTAACGTACGCTACCTGATTTGCAGGTGAGCCATAGTCGCGAGCCATTGCAGCCGAGGTATCCTTAATCCACGCCGGAGCCTGAGAATCGCAACGGGTGCTCCAAGCGGCTATGCCTCCCTGAACCGGGTAAAGCCAGCGCTTCACCATATTGCGATCTGTTTCCCAAATGAGATAAGCCACCAGCAAGATCAGAAATGGCACGCTTAGTATAAACCACTGAAAGACTCGGCGCATTACAACGATACAACCATGTAAAAAAGGCGCCACATGGGCGCCTTCGGGATTTACCTAACTAGCACAATAGTGCTATCTGCTGGGCAGTTTATAGTTAGCTGCCAGTTGCAGCTTCAACCGGGCAACCAGCAGGCGCATACTTGGCGTCAACATCCGTGGTGCATTTCCACGAACCTTGCTCGGAACGATCCCAATTCAACTTCTTGCCTTTGATAGTCGTAGCAGCGCTGCCACCAAACGTTGCTACAACCTTCGACACTCCGCCTGTTGTCGGATAGGTAATAACCAAACCAGTTTGGCCAGTGGAAGCAGCGGTGGATTCGGTAGCTGCCTCGGCACCTACCAAGTTGCTGTTAGTCCAGCCAATGTAGCAATCCGCTGCTGCTTTACCGTCCAGCAAACAAGTCTCAATCGCTGTCTTAACAGCGCTGGTTTCACCCATCACGCGAGCCACTTGCGAGCGAGCGATGTAGTTTTGGTACTGTGGGATAGCGATAGCGGCCAGAATACCGATGATCGCCACCACGATCATCAGTTCGATCAGGGTGAAACCCTTTTGCAGATTTGCTTTCATGTTCGTCCTCTCAATGTTTGGATATGTCGAAGGCCATGTGGCCTGTCTAAGCTTATGCAATCGCTGTGCCAACTTTTTGCACATCCGCCTCTCGCGACATCTTCATCTCTACATGCGATGGCCATCTACAGCTTGGCTCGCCCCCTGTTCGTCAGGATTCCGTAACCTCTAATCGCCCAATTAGGCTTCACCACTGGACACGCAGCCGTTTGGGGTAAATCGACGAGCCACCGTAGTAGCGCAGGTCCAGCTGCCAGCCTCAGAGCGTGTCCACGTCAAGGTTTGGCCTTTAATCATCGTGGAAGCTGCATTGCCAAATCGCGCTTCAATGCTGGAGTCCGGGTAAGTGATCGTGATTCCGGTCTGCCCGGGGTCACTCACTGTTGCCTCTGCGCCGATCAGGTTGCTGACCGACCAGCTGATAAAGCAATTGGAGGCATCTCGCCCATCCAGCAAGCAGGTTTCGATGGACGTTTTCAGGGTGGCGGTCTCCTCCATCACGCGGCTCACCTGAGAGCGCGTCACATGGTTTCGGTACTGTGACATGGAGATGGCAGCCAGTATGCCCAAAATGGCAACGACCATCATGAGCTCAATCAGGGTAAAGCCTTGTTGGCGGGAATTCGTCATATAACAGTGTCAATGGAAAGATTGAAAACTCCTAAGCAACAATCGAACCATTTTTGCCGTATCTACAGAGGACTGCACCGTTAACATTCACGATGCATCGACAAAGTAGCTGAGATGCATGCAACGCTCACCGCGAAGCTCAGGCGCCCAGGCTGCGTGCAGAAAGTTACAAAATTGGCATGTGACGACTTTGGCATGAACCCTCGTCTGACAGATGTGTCAGCTTCCATGAATCGGGATGGATCCGAAGTGCATGCAGTAAAAAACAGAAAGCCTTCCAGCATGATCGCGCCAACGACCTACAAGGTTTGAGATGGCGACTTTGGGTATAAACAAAGTATCCAATTCCATACGGCCTAAACGTGTCACTGCCCACAAATACATTAAAGCAACTGATCATTATTCTTAGCGCTAATGACGATGGACATCAACGCACCAGCAATGCATTAGCTGGTGAATATTTATCAGTCAACAACATTTCTTTCGATGGAGCAATGACTCTGGAGTATGGTAGACGCGCCGCAATGGCACCCGCATCCTTTCCAGCCAGAATAATTCTATTACCGGTTTGAACCCTGGACTCAAAAACAGTACCAAATACAGCTTGATAAGTGGCCTCTTCATAGTACTTGAAATTAATGCGAGAAAATGTGTTTGAAAGCAATACACCATTGCTATTAAGAACCGATTTCACTTGAGTCAAAAACTCCACTGTTGCCATATGCTCCGGAATATAATCCTTGTCAAAAGCATCCAGCACAATTGCATCATATTTCCATTTCTGCCTAATTGCTTTTCTTATAAAAACGCGCCCATCTTCCGCAAAAACTGAAAGACGATCATCTGGGCGAAATTGAAAATAATTCTTCGCAACATTTATCACCTCAGGATCCAGCTCAACTGCATCAATATAAGCAGATGGATACCTATCTCTGATCGCCATTGGAAGCGATCCACCACCAACACCGATGACCAACACACGATCTACCTTTGGCAACTCATTGATGGCATCAAAAATTCGCTGCGTATAGGCCAAGACCAGCTTCAGGGGATGGTCTATTTCAAAACAACTTTGTCGTGCACTATACTTACCAAAAGTCAAGCAGCGGTGGCCATTCCCTTCGAAAACGATAATATTTCGGTAGATTGATCGCTGCTGCCATATAGGCTTACTGGCACCTACATCTTGAGCGACTGCCGCACTGGCTGCCACCATAATCCCTAAAGCAACTAGGCCTGATTTAAGCATGCTCAACCTTTAATTTCCGAGATAATACTGCAGCTGTGAGCGAGATAAAAAATGACACACTTGTCAAAGCCACAATAATCTGGTAAATATCTAAAATCAACACCAAGTAAAAGCTTGTGATGATGGTTCCTGCTGCCGACCCAATAGTAGAAATAAAATAAACCAAACCGGCCTCACGCCCGCTGCTTCCAACACCTCGAACAAGAAGGCGGATTGCATATGGGGAAACCATGCCACTCAGCGTGGTCGGTAGTGCAAAAAGAAAAAAACTGCCAATCAATGATCCATAGCGGGGATCCGGCATCCACAACGACAAGGTCTCTAACGGGACCTCTGAGAAGATAACAGGCAACGTTAATAAAGCTTCCGCAGCCAAAATACAGCCTAGCTTCCACAATTTCGGATTTTTAGTGGAAACAATGCCGCCCAGCAAATAGCCCAAAGAAAGAAAGGTCATGAAAACTGTGAGGATCCCTCCCCAGACCATGAGCCCACTTCCAAAATAGGGGGCAAGTATTCTACTCCCCAGCAACTCTACGGACATTACGAAGAAACCACTCCAACCTGCAACTAAAAAAGTGGTCAATCGCGCAGATCCCCCATTGAAAGTAGATAACTCCCTCATCATATTCCTTCTATTTTAAAAATATATATGCAGCAGCTTATATTTAAATTCGATTCTCCGCTACGCGCACTCTGCAATAGAGTCTTCACCAAAAGTATATTCGCTGAGTCTCATAGGGAGGCGAAGTGCGTGCAATCCAACACTTTCCAAATTTGGCTAGCGCACTATTGTCGCTGACTGTCTAAGACTACGGATCAAAATAATGAGGGGGCGCACAAGCGGTAAAACAACAACGGCACTGAAAGTGCCGTTGTTGGTGTGTTGCGATCGCCTAGGCGCCATCAGCCTAGAAACTCGTACTGCATCCCCGCCAGCTCAATCCGATCCCCCTTGTGCATCGACAGCGCCACGCCATTCAGCGCTTGGCCGTTCAGCACCACATCGGCCGAGCCATCGACCTTGGTAGCAACATAGCCCTTGCCGCGCTTGGTCAGTGCAGCGACAGCGATACCGGGGCGGCCCACCGTTGTGACGACCTTGGACAGGATGATGTCTTCGCTGGCGCCGCTGACGGCGCGCAGGTAGGGGCTGGGTGTGTAGGGCTGCTCTTCTGCGGGGGGGAAGTCGGCCGGGACCGTGGGGCTGTCTTCGGTGTGGTCGGCATGGGCGGGCTTGGCTGTCAGGCTGCCGGCTTCGCTCGCGTGCAGGTAGTGGCTTTCGGGCACCAGCGAGTTCATCAGAAATCGGATGCGGCACTTGCCGATGTCCAACAGGTCGCCGCTTTGCAGCACCTGGCGGCGTACCTTAATGCCGTTGACCTTGGTGCCGTTGGTGCTGCCCAGGTCCTCGACAACGACGATGCCGATCTTTTTCTCATAGGTGAACGCCACATGCTCGCCACTGACCGCCATGTCGGTCAGCACGATGTCATTGGTGGAACGGCGCCCCAGGGTGGCTCTGGACTCGGTCAGCATGTAGTCCTGAATCACAACCCCATCTAACGAAACTATGAGTCTTGGCATATTGATAAACCTCGACCGGATTATATGCACTTAACCTATATGAATGACACTTTCGATACGCGGTTGACAAAGGATCACGATGTGTTGGGTGCTACCGGATTTTGGTTACGGGTTTACCCTTGCTTCCGCTTCAATGCTGATCCAGATCAATGCCTGGACTGCTGCAGCAGCTTTTAGGCTTCCTAAAAACGCTCCTTTCCACGGCGCTGTTCAGAAATGCAAAAAGCGCCCGAAGGCGCTTTGTGTTGGGATGATGGCATGAGCCGGTCAGTGTGCAGGCGCTGTATTGCGCTTTTGCAGCCACAGCCCCAGGCCCACCACCAGCGCAGCGCCTGCAGCGGCAGCCAGGTAGTGCAATGCAGGGTTGGCTGCGACAAAGCCGTGCAGCAGCTTGTCGTTCATGATGGTCTCTCCACCGACCCAGCCGATGAGGCCGGCGCCCAGAATCACGATGACCGGGAAGCGCTCCATCAGCTTGATCATCAAGGTGGAGCCGAAGATCACCAGCGGGATCGAAATCGCCAAGCCCAGGATCAGCAGCAGCATATTGCCGCCAGCAGCAGCCGCCACGGCAATCACGTTGTCCAGGCTCATCACCAGGTCGGCGATCAGGATGGTGCGAATGGCAGCCATCATTGTGCCGGTGCCCTTGCCCGCGCCCTCTTCTTCGTCGTGGCTGGTGAGCAGCTGCAGGCCAATCCACAGCAGCAGGCAGCCGCCAACGATCTGCAGGAAAGACAGCTCCAGCAGCTTGGCCGCAACTACGGTCAGCAAAATACGCAGCACCACGGCGGCGCCGGAGCCAAACATGATGGCTTTTCTTTGTTGTTCAGGGGGCAGGGAGCGCGCTGCGAGCGCGATGACAACGGCGTTGTCGCCCGAGAGAATGATGTTGATCCAGATGATCTTGACCAGCCCGATCCAGAAGTCGGGATGATTGACGTAATCCATGTTGCGCTCCGTAGTTATGAATAAAGACGCCAGACCTGAACGATCTGGCGTCTTCTTTTTATGGAGTACGCAGTTTAGCGGGGCACGCAGCCCCTGGCATGCGTAATTTTGCTTACTTCAGCAGGCCTTGCAGCAGGCGGCCCATTTCGGATGGGTTGCGGGTGATGGTGAAACCGCACTCTTCCATGATGGCCAGCTTGGCATCTGCCGTGTCGGCGCCGCCGGAGATCAGCGCGCCAGCGTGGCCCATGCGCTTGCCGGGAGGGGCAGTCACACCAGCGATGAAGCCCACCACAGGCTTCTTCATGTTGGCCTTGCACCAGAGAGCGGCTTCCGCTTCGTCTGGACCGCCGATTTCGCCGATCATGATCACAGCGTCAGTGTTCGGGTCGTCGTTGAACGCCTTCATCACGTCGATGTGCTTCAGACCGTTGATGGGGTCGCCACCGATACCGACAGCCGAAGACTGGCCAATGCCCAGTTCGGTCAGCTGTGCCACGGCTTCATAGGTCAGGGTGCCGGAGCGGCTCACCACACCAATGCGGCCTGGCTTGTGGATGTGACCGGGCATGATGCCGATCTTGATTTCACCGGGGGTGATCAGACCGGGGCAGTTAGGGCCCAGCAGCAAGGTCTTCTTGCCGCCAGCCGCTTCCTTGGCCTTCATCTTGTTGCGCACTTCCAGCATGTCGCGCACTGGGATGCCTTCGGTGATGCAGATGGCCAGATCCAGATCGGCTTCCACCGCTTCCCAGATGGCAGCAGCAGCGCCTGCGGGTGGCACATAGATCACGGACACGGTAGCACCGGTGTCCTTGGCAGCGTCCTTGACCGAACCGTAGATTGGGATGTCGAAAATCTTTTCGCCAGCCTTCTTGGGGTTCACGCCAGCGACGAAGCAGTTCTTGCCGTTCGCGTATTCCTGGCACTTTTCAGTGTGGAACTGGCCGGTCTTGCCCGTGATGCCTTGGGTAATGACTTTGGTGTCTTTATTGATATAGATAGACATGTGTGTTCTCCAGGGCTTACTTCACTGCGGCAACGATCTTGGTGGCGGCTTCGGCCATGGTGTCGGCCGAGATGATGGGCAGGCCCGATTCGGCCAGCATCTTCTTGCCCAGCTCTTCGTTGGTACCCTTCATGCGCACGACCAGTGGCACGCTCAGGTTCACCGCCTTGCAAGCGGTGATCACGCCGGTAGCGATGGTGTCGCACTTCATGATGCCGCCGAAGATGTTGACCAGAATGCCCTTGACCTTGGGGTTCTTGAGCATGATCTTGAAGGCTTCGGTGACCTTCTCGGGGGTGGCACCGCCGCCCACGTCCAGGAAGTTGGCAGGCTCGCCACCGAACAGCTTGATGGTGTCCATCGTGGCCATGGCCAGGCCAGCGCCGTTCACCAGGCAGCCGATGTTGCCGTCCAGGCTGATGTAGGCCAGGTCGAACTTGGAAGCTTCCACTTCAGCGGGATCTTCTTCGTCCAGATCGCGCAGGGCCACCAGTTCTGGGTGACGGAACAGGGCGTTGGGGTCGAAGTTGAACTTGGAGTCCAGTGCAATCACGTTGCCCTTGGAGTCACGGTTCAGCGGGTTGATTTCAACCAGCGATGCGTCCGTATCCATGTAGCACTTGTACAGCTTTTGGCAGATGTCGATGAACTGGGCCACCGAATCAGCAGGCATGCCGATGCCCTTGGCCAGCTCTTCACCATTGGCTTGCGTGAAGCCAGCAATGGGGTCGACCAGCACGGTGATGATCTTTTCAGGCGTGCTGTGCGCCACTTCCTCGATGTCCATGCCGCCTTCGCTCGAAGCGATGAAGGCCACCTTCTGCGTGCCACGGTCGGTCACGGCAGACAGGTAGTATTCCTGCTGGATGTCGGCACCGTCTTCGATGTAGAGGCGGCGCACCTTCTGGCCTTCAGGGCCGGTTTGGTGGGTCACCAGCTGCATGCCGAGGATTTGCTCGGACAGCGCCTTCACGTCGTCGATGGTCTTGGCAACCTTCACGCCACCGCCCTTACCGCGGCCACCTGCGTGAATCTGGGCCTTCACCACCCACACGGGGCCGCCCAGCTTCTGTGCTGCTTCCACTGCTTCTTGCACAGTGAAGGCGGGGATACCGCGCGGAACGGGCACGCCGAACTGACGCAAGATTTCCTTGCCTTGGTATTCATGAATTTTCATGAGGTCTCTCAGTAAAACAAAATGGGAAAAAACCCGGCGGCCGAGCGCGCAGAACAAAGAACTCGCAAACAAGGCAGAAGGCCTGGCAGTCCGCGAATTTACCATGCTGCACTGCGCCATGCGAGGCAGCGCCCGCAGGAGTCCCAACCGACGTCCGGGGTTTGGCGGCCCTCGGAATGCCTATAGCTATTATTTGTATAGCTAACCAGCCATGTTGGGCAGTCATCTCCGTGCAGCGGGTCTGTCAGTCAAAGCATTCAAGGCCTGTCGGCAGCGGGCGCAAAAGATGTCGATAAATACCCGAGCAGTGCAGGATTTTTGGCACAACCGCCCAGTGCTGACACATTTTTGCGCTAGTGCGCACTGCGCTTTGGGCCAGCGCCCGGCCATCGCAGGCCCAAAAACGGCCTATCCGGCGCATCGCGCAAGCCCTTGTCAGACCGGACTGCAAATTTGCCATCCTCCTGCACACATCGCGCCGCTTTGTATGACAATAAGCGCTTTCCCGAACCCAAGCGCCCGCTGCCCAGCAGGCGCCAACGCACAGCAGGAGTGATGGCAATGGCAAAAGTGTTTATCGACGGCGAAGCTGGCACCACCGGTTTGCAAATTCGCGAACGCCTGGTGGACATGCCTGGCGTAGAGTTGGTAAGCATTGCGCCCGAGCTGCGCAAGGACCCCGATGCCAAGCGCGCGCTGATCGCTGGCGTGGACCTGGTCATCCTCTGCCTGCACGACGATGCCGCCAAGGACACCACGGCCATGGTCGATGCCATCGAGCAGGAAACCGGCCGCAGCATCCGCATCATCGATGCCTCCACGGCCCACCGCGTCAACGACCAGTGGGTCTATGGCTTCCCCGAGCTGAGCGCCGGTCAGAAAAGCGCCGTGCAAGCGGCCAAGCGCGTCTCCAACCCCGGCTGCTATGCCACTGGTGCCATCGCCATCCTGCGCCCGCTGATCGATGCCGGCCTTATCCCTGCCGATGCCGCGCTGGCACTGCCTTCGGTGTCCGGCTACTCCGGTGGCGGCCGCCAGATGATGGAAGCCTACGAGGCCGGCGGTGCCGCGCCTTATGAAGCCTATGCACTGGGCCTGACGCACAAGCACATCCCCGAAATCCTGAAGTACACCGGCCTGACCCGCCGCCCGGTGTTCATCCCTGCGGTCGGCAACTTTGCCCAGGGCATGCTGGTGCAACTGCCGCTGCACCTGGATGACCTCCCCGGCAAGCCGCTGCTGAGCGATCTGCACAACGCTCTGGCCGCCCACTACGCCAAGACCAACCAGGACGAGCAATGGGTGCAGGTGCTGCCGCCCACCGACGACAACAAGCTGGCCGCCGATACCCTGGCAGGCACCAATAAGCTGGAAATCCGCGTGTTCGGCAATGAACAGCTGCGCCAGGCCGTGGTCATCGCCCGCCTGGACAACCTGGGCAAGGGCGCCAGCGGCGCTGCGGTGCAAAACCTCAAGCTGATGCTGAATATCTAAGCTCAGCCACCACCCGCCCCCAGAAAAGTCGCTCGCCAGCGGCTTTTTTCATGTGCGCGGGGTGGGCAACACCATCGACATTGGCCGACACCGCCCCGGGCATTCCCTGCCTACCATGGGGCCAAACTACAGCCATAACACGATGAGACACCCCCACACACGCCCTCTGCGCCGGCTTGGCGCTGCCTGGCCTTGGGCGCTGCTGCTCTGCGCCGCAGCCCAGGCCCAAACCACCAATCCCCAGCAAGGCGAGCAGATCGCTAACAACGGCTTGCCGCCCACCGTGGCCTCCTGCGCCAGTTGCCATGGCGCCAAAGGCCAGGGCATGGCCGCCTTCCCGCCGCTGGCCGGCCAGGGCACCAGCTATCTGCGCAGCCAGTTGGATGCCTTTGCCGATGGCTCGCGCGGCAACCCCATCATGGCGCCCATTGCCAAGGGTTTGACCTCGCAACAGCGTGCCGATGTTGTCGCTTACTTTGCCAGCCTGCCATCGGGCATTGCCGCCACTCCTGGCCAAGCCGATGCCAAAGACAAGGGCGCCTGGCTGGTGGAGCGTGGCCGCATGCGAGATGGCATTCCCGCCTGCGCCCGCTGCCACGGGCCGGGTGGCGCCGGGGTGGGAGAGCATTTCCCCGCCATTGCCAAGCTCAGCGCCAGCTATATGCAAGCGCAGATCGATGCCTGGAAAAAAGGCAGCCGCCCGCCCGGGCCGCTGGGCCTCATGGAAGGCATTGCCAAAAAGCTCAGCAGCGATGATGTCAACGCCATCGCCCAGTACTACGCCGGTGCCTTGGGCGCCGCCAAGCCTTGAGCGGAGAACAGCATGGATTACCAGCGCCCCAACCATGTGGAAACGCCCGAGGAGCAGGCCCGCGTCCAGCGCAGCGAGTGGCAGTACCTCAAGATCTTTGTGGTGGTCGTCGTCGCCATCGTGCTGGTGGCCGCCATCAGCTTTGGCATGCAGGTGAACAAAAGCATGGGCGAGCTAGCCAAAGAGCGGCCCGCCGCAGCGCCCGCCCAGACCGCGCAAAAACCAGCAACAGCACCCGCCAGCCCCACACCCGCTACTGCCGCAGCGGATGCAGCCAAGCCAGCCCCAGCAGCTGCCACGCCTGCCACCAGCGCAGCCAAAGCGCCAGCTGCTGCCAGCACTGCTGCCTTTGCCCCACCCGCTGCCGATGCGATTCCCGACGGCCCGATGGGCGATGTGATCCGCCGGGGCGAGCAGATCTTTTTGCACACCAGCACACAGGCCAAGGCCTTTGTCGGCAATACGCTCAACTGCGTCAACTGCCACCTGGATGCAGGGCGTGCCGCCCACTCCGCGCCACTGTGGGGCGCCTACACGCAATACCCGGCCTACCGCAGCAAGACCAAGAGCGTGGACACCTTCTCCGAGCGGCTGCGCGGCTGCTTCATGTACAGCATGAACGGCAAGGCCCCGCCTCCTGGTGATGAGGTGCTGGTGGCCCTCGAGGCCTATGCCTATTGGATGTCCAAGGGCGCGCCGGTGGGCGAGAAGCTGCCCGGCGCCAGCTACCCCAAGCTGGCCAAACCCGCCCAGGCGCCCGACTATGCACGCGGCCAGAAGGTGTTCAACGCCCAGTGCGCGCTGTGCCATGGCGATGACGGCCAGGGCCAGCGCAGCGGCGATGTGCAGGTCTTCCCGCCGCTGTGGGGCAAGCAGTCGTACAACTGGGGCGCCGGCATGCATGAGGTGGACAAGGCGGCCGGCTTCATCCAGGCCAATATGCCGCTGGGCAAGGGCCATACGCTCAGCGACCAGGATGCCTGGGATGTGGCCACCTACATCAACAGCCACGAGCGCCCGCAGGATCCGCGCTTTACCGGCAACATCGCAGACACGCGCAAGCGCTTCCACGACAGCGCGTTCTCGCTCTACGGCCAGACCGTCAACGGCCAGCAACTGGGCCAGGGCACACAATAAAAAGCTGCCAACGCTGACCCGGTGAAGGGCATGCGTTGGCAGCTTTGCTATCGGTCCCACCAGATGCTTGGCGCTATGCCGCCAGGCACCTGCCAGCTATCAGCGCTCCACCGTGCGGTTCCAGCGCTTGTTCCATTCGGGGCGGTCGGCGTTGACCACATCCCAATCCACAGCCACGGCGTTCTTCAAGATGGCATTCATCTTGTTCTGCTCTTCGGCCGGCTTGCCCTGCAGCTTGGTCTTGGGGTTCACCGGGTTGTAGCTGCCGTTTTCCATCGCCAGCGCCTGGGCTTCAGGGCTCACCAGGTACTCCACCAGCTTTTGCGCCAGATCGGACTCGGGGTTGTTGTTGAGCACGCACATGGCGGTCATCAGCACGACGGCGCCTTCCTTGGGCGCCACATATTCCATGGGGATGCCCTTGGACTTCATCAGCTCGGCCTGCGTCAGCGTGTAGGGGAAGATGGCCGCATCACCGGCCTGCATCATCTCCACCACCTTGGACGAATTGGGGATGTACTCCACCACGTTCGGGCCAATCGTCGTCGGCCAGGCCTTGAAGGCCGGGTCCACATTCTTCTCCGTGCCGCCCTTCAGGCGGTTGAACATCAGGAAGGCATGCAGGCCAAAGGACGATGCCGGCATCGATTGCACGACCACCTTGCCCTTGAGCTTGGGGTCGGCCAGATCGTTCCAGGAGGTGGGTGCTGCCCAGCCCTTGTCGGCAAACATCTTGGTGTTGTAGGCCAAGCCGGTCAGGCCCATCGACAGGCCAATCGCGCTGTCCTTGATCTTGGCGATGTCTGGAATCTCGCTGTAGCTGGCAGCGGGCTTGAGCTTTTCACACAGGCCCATGCTGATGGCGCGGTACATCACGCCGTCATCCAGGGTCATGACCTGCATCTGGGCCTTGTCCTTGGAGGCCTGGGCCTTGGCCAGGATGTCGGTCGAGGTGCCCGGCACCACCACCACCTTGACATTGTTGGCCTTCTCGAACGCGGGGAACACGAACTGCGAGTAGGTGCGCTCCATGTTGCCGCCATTCATGCCGATATAAATGGTTTTGGTCTGCGCCTGCACCGCGCTGGCCGCAGCCACCACAGAGGCCAACAGGGCGATGGCGCGCACAGGGGTTTTGAGGGTCGTCGTCCAAGAAGACATGTGGATTCCTTTCAGGTTGAACATGCGGGGTCGTTAAATCGGTCTATGCGGAAAGCATCAATCGGCGTGCTGCTGCGCCCCTCGGCGATCAGCTCGGCCATCACATCGCCCACACCCGGCCCGAGCTGGAAACCACCGCCGGCAAAACCAAAGGCATGGTAGAGGCCGGCCTGGCGGCTGCTGGCACTGATGATGGGTTCGTGGTCGGGCAAGGCACCTTCGTTGCCGCTCCAGGTGCGGATCAACTGGGCATTCTTCAACTGGGGCAGCAGCTCCACCAGCTGCGGCAGCTGCGCCCAGACGGTGGTGTGGCGGTTGCGGGTACGGGTGTCGTCCAGCACCAGGCCAGGCCCGCCACCAAACACCACATTGCCCCGGCGCACCTGGCGGCAGTAGATGCTGCCGCCTTCCACGCCCAGGCTCCAGTGCAAGAAGAACGGCAAGGGCTCGGTCACACCCATCGCCGGCGGCCGTATACGCATGGGCACCGGCTCGCCGCACTGCTCGGCAAACTGGCCGGCCCAGGCGCCTGCAGCGTTGACCACCACATTCGCGCGGATCTCCATCTCGGGCGTGCGCACCACAAAGCGCTGGCCATTGTGCGCCACTTCCAGCACCGGCGTGTGCTCCAACACCTGGGCACCGGCCCGCGCGGCCGCCGTGGCAAAGGCCGGGGACAGCAGGCGCGGATTGGCCTGGCCGTCATCCGGGCAGAAGGAGCCGCCCACCACCTTGGCGCCACCGACCGGAAAGCGCTTGTGCAGCGCCGCGCCGTCGAGCAGCTGCAGGTCCAGGCCGCAGTCGCGCGTCTTCTCGGCATAGCGCACGAGGGACTCCATATCCGCCTGCGAGCGGGCAATCTTGAAGTGGCCCGAGCGCTCGTACTCGGCCTCGGTGCCGATCAGCTCGGTCAGCCGCCCCCAGTGCTGGTGGGCGCGCTGGGACAGCGGCAGCATCGCCAACGAGCGGCCCTGGCGGCGCACACCGCCAAAGTTGACGCCGCTGGAGCGGGAGCCGCAGAGGTCGCGCTCCAGCACCACCACCTGGATGCCACGCTTGCGCAGGAACAGCGCCGTGCTGGCGCCCATGATGCCGCCGCCGATCACCACTACTTCGGTGGCCAGTTGCTTAACCATGGGAGGCCTCCTGGTCCTGCGGCAGCACGGTCATGTCCAGCGGCAGGGGCTTGATCGGCGCCTGGCCCCGGATGCGGCCAATCTGCGCCACCGGCACCTTCAAGGTATCGGCCAGGATCTCGGTCGCGGCCACGCCGCACATGCGGCCCTGGCAGCGGCCCATGCCCACCCGGCACAGCGCCTTGATGCGGTTGATATCGCCCTGCGGCTGGCTGGCGGCAGTGGCGCGCAGCTCCCCGGCCGTGATGTTTTCGCAGCGGCAGACCACCAGCTCATCGGGTGCACGCGCCGCCCAGTCCTCGGGAAAGGGAAACGCCACCTCCAGCGCCTGGCGGAACTGCTGCGTCTTGTCCAGCTGCTGGCGCAGCTTGGCCTGGCGCGCTGCATCGGTTGCAATGCCCCGGTCCTGCAGCAAAGCCAATGCCGCCAGCTCGCCCGACATCTCGGCCGCATCGGCGCCCATGATGCCGGCGCCATCACCCGCCAGGTAGACACCGGGCACGCTGCTGCGCCGGTCGGCATCGATCTGCGGCACATAGCAGCGGTGCAGCGGTGCAAAGGCGAACGCGCAGCCCAGCAGGTCGGCCAGCTGCGTCTCGGGCCGCAGCGCATAGCCCAGGCCGATGGCGCTGCAGGCGGTGCGCTGCTCGGCGCCCTGCGCATCCTTCCACACCAGCGCCTGCACGCGGTCGGCGCCTTCGGCGCGCAGCAGCTGCACGCCGTGGTGAACCGGTACATCGTGGAACATCAGCCAGCTCAAAAAGTACACACCCTTGGCGGTCACCGCCGGCTGGGCCAGCATGGCCGGCGCGGCCTTGTAGCGCTGCACGGCCGGTGCCGTGTCCAGCACCGCCAACACCCGGCCGCCGGCCTTGGCATATTGGTAAGCCACCAGGTAGAGCAAGGGGCCGGTGCCGGCAAACACCACGGCATCGCCAATCGCACAACCCTGGTACTTGAGGGCCACCTGGGCGCCGCCCAGGGTGTAGACGCCGGGCAGGGTCCAGCCGGGCAAGGGCAGCACCCGGTCGGTGGCGCCGGTGGCCACGATCAGATCGCGCCAGCGCAGGCTGTCTGCCGTGCGCTGCGCCGTGTGCAGCAGGTCCAGGCTGTGACCCTGGGCATTCCAGACAAGGGTCTCGGGCCGGTAGTCCAGCTGCGGGCGCAGGCGGTCAAAGGTCTGGTGCAGGTCGCTGGCGCGGCCGGCCTCAAAGCCATACAGGTCCTTGGCCGAGCGGCTGAAGCCATCGGGCTGGCGACGGTAGATCTGGCCACCGGCCTTGGGCGCCTCGTCAATGACGACCGGGCGCAGGCCATGGGCCAGCAGGGTTTGCGCGGCACGGATGCCGGCAGGCCCAGCGCCCACGATGACGGGCGGGCCGTCGGCGGGCCGGGGGTCGTCCAGGTAGAAATCGCTGCCGATCATGGTTGCACCTGGGTGGCATTGGCAGCGGCCACAGCCTCTGCACTGGTACAGATCTGCATGCCCGCCTGCAGCAAGGTGGAGCAGGCGCGCAGCTTGCGGCCGGCCTGCTCGCCACCCAGGGTAACCCAGCAGTCCTGGCAGGCGCCCATCATGCAAAAGCCGGCGCGTGGGGTGTGGGCAAACTCATGGCTGCGCAGCTGGGCCGACTGGGTCAGCACGGCGGTCAGCACCGTGTCGCCCTGCAGCGCCTGGGCAGGCTGGCCGTTGAGCACAAACTGCAGCGGCTGGCGGCCCTGCTCCTTGAGGCGCTGTAGCTGGCCGGCCGGCAAAAGAGGGATTGCGTGTGCCATCAGTGCTTGCCGATCAGGATGCGGTCCAGGCCATAGACCTTGTCGAGCAAGAGCATCAACCCCAGCGTGATAAACACGATCAGCGCCGATACCGCGGCCATCATCGGGTCCAGCGACTCGGTGGCATACATGTACATGCGCACCGGCAAGGTCACCGTGCTGGGCGACACCACAAAGATCGACATGGTCAGCTCGTCAAAGCTGTTGATAAAGGCCAGCAGCCAGCCGCCGGTGATGCCGGGCAGGATCATCGGCAAGGTGATGCGCTTGAACACTTTGGCGTTGCTGGCGCCCAGCGAGTAGGCGGCCTGCTCGGCGCTGCGGTCAAAGCCGATCAGCGCGGCCATCACCAGACGCATGGTGTAGGGCATCACCACCAGCGCATGGGCAAAGATCAGCCAGCCAAAGCTGCCCTGGCCACCCACCAGCGAGAACATGCGCAGCATGGCCACACCCAGCACCAGGTGGGGAATGATCAGCGGCGACAGGAACAGCGCCTGCAGCGCGCCACGGCCGGGGATCTCATAGCGCACCAGCGCAATGGCGGCGGGCACGGCCAGCGCGGTCGAGATGGAGGCAGCCGCCACCGCCAGGCCCAGGCTGTTCCAGAACGACTGGACAAAATCGGCATGGTGCAGCACCTGCTCGAACCAGCGCAGCGAGAAGCTGGTGGTCGGCAAGGTCAGGGTCTCGGCCGGGGTAAAGGCCACCAGGCAGACGATGACCAGCGGCGCCAGCATGAAGATGATGACCAGCGCGTTGAAGATGAGGGCAATGGGTCCGTTTTTTTGCATGTCAGTTACCTCGCCTCTCAGCCCAGGGTCTTCTTGTAGCGGCCTTCAACCATGCGGTTCCAGCCCAGCATGATCACCAGGTTGGCGGCCAGCAGCACAAAGGCGATGGCGGCGCCCAGCGGCCAGTTCAGCTCGTGCAGGTACTCGTCATAGATCAGGGTGGCAACCATCTTGACCCGGCGCCCGCCCAGCAGCCCGGGAATCGCAAACGAGCTGGCGGCCAGGCCGAACACGATCAGGCTGCCCGACAGAATGCCGGGCAGCACCTGCGGAAACACCACGCGGCGCAAGGTGGTGAAGTGCGAGGCACCCAGCGACAGCGAGGCGCTCTCGACCGAAGGATCGAGCTTTTGCAGCGAGGTCCAGACGGGGATCACCATGAAGGGCAGCATCACATGCACCAGCGCAATGACAATGGCCGTCTCGTTGTAGAGCAGCTTGACCGGGCCGATGCCCACGAGGCGGAAGATGTCGTTGATCAGGCCCTCGGGGCCGAGCAGCATGCTCCAGCCGAAGGCCCGCACCACCACCGAGATCAGCAGCGGCGCCAGGATGATCAGCAAGAAGATGGAGCGCCAGGGCGCGCGCATCTTGCTGAGGATGTAGGCCTCGGGCGCGCCGATGGCGATGCAGATCAGGGTGACCAGGCCCGAGATCCACAGGGTGCGCCAGAAGATCTCGTAGTAGTAGCTGTCGGTGACGATGTGCACATAGTGCTCGACCGTGAAGCTGCCCGCGACCGGACCGGTGTCCACGTTGTAGGCATTGAAGGACAGGATGGTCGTCAGCAGCAGCGGCACCGCCAGCATCACCGCAAACAGCAGCAGCGCCGGCGCGCTCATGGCCCAGGGGGCCCAGGTGCGGCGCTCGCTCATGCGGCCACCCCGTCACCGGCGATCAGGCGCACATTGCGGTCGGACCAGTCGATACCCACCTGGCTGCCCACCTGGTGGGGCGCCTCGCCATCGTTGGCTGCCGTCACGGTGATGCTGCCCAGCGGGCATTCCACCGTGTAGAGCCAGAGGTTGCCCAGGAAGAAGCGCTCGCGCACGGTGCCCTGGGTGCGGCCGGCCGAGCTGGCCGACAGCTGGATTTTCTCGGGGCGCAGGCCCAGCAGCAAACGCGTGCCGTGGCTGGCCGCGGCGGCCGGCACATCCTGCACCGCCATCTGCACATCGCCCACATGCGCCAGCCACTGGTCGCCCTGGACATGCACGGTGGCCTGCAGCAGGTTGGCCTTGCCGACAAAGGTGGAGATAAAGGCATTGTGCGGGTGCTCATACACCGTGTGCGGCGTGTCCACCTGGGTGATGCGGCCCGCTTCCATCACCACCACGCGATCGCTGATCGACATGGCTTCGCTCTGGTCATGGGTCACCATGATGGTGGTCGTGCCCACCTTGCGCTGGATCTCGCGCAGCTCGAACTGCATCTCCTCGCGCAGCTTGGCATCCAGGTTGGACAGGGGTTCATCGAGCAGCAGCACCGGTGGCTTGATGACCAGCGCCCGGGCCAGGGCCACGCGCTGGCGCTGGCCGCCAGACAGTTCACGCGGGTAGCGGTCGGCATAGGGACCCAGGTGCACCAGGGCCAGCGCTTCGCTGGCGCGTTCGCTGCGCTCGGGCTGTGCCACCTTGCGCATCTCCAGGCCGAACTCGACGTTCTCGCGCACGGTCATGTGCGGGAACAGCGCATAGGTCTGGAACACGATGCCCAGACCACGCTCATTGGCCTTGGCGCGGGTGATGTCCTTGCCGTCCAGCTCGATGCGGCCTTCGGTCACATCCACAAAGCCGGCAATCATCTGCAAGCTTGTGGTCTTGCCGCAGCCCGAGGGGCCGAGCAAGGAGACGAACTCGCCCTTTTGCACATCCAGGTTGAACTGGCTGACCACCCGGTTGGGGCCGTACTGTTTGGAGACGTTGTGGAGACGCAGAAAACTCATGGAAATCACCTCGGTGGCACGTGGTCGCGGGGCCCGTCAGCCATATCGCTGGGATGAACGACATTTGCAACTATTTGTCTATTTTCGGAATGTGGTTTGAATCCACACACGGTGTTAACACTGATAATGGAAGATAAATTTGATTTATTCCGATAAATGGAATAAAAATCAGGAACACTGAAAATTTATTCCGGAAAACCATGAGCACAGACACCTCTGAGGACAACAGCCACCAGCGCGGCACGCTGCACCGCAGCTTTTTGGTGATGCGCACGCTGGCCGCGCACCAGACCGAAGGCGTGCGTGTGACCCATCTGGCCAAGGAAATCGGCCTGACCCAGGCCACCACCCACCGGCTGCTGCAGGGCCTGATCCAGGAGGGCATGGTGGAGCAGGACCAGGTGCACAAGCTCTACCGGCTGAGCCTGGATCTGTTCTCGCTGGCCGCCCAGGCCGGTGCGGTGAGCGACCTGCGCAGCCTGGCGCGCCCGGTGCTGCTGCGCCTCTGCGCCAGCCTCAATGACACGGTGATCCTGATGGTGCGCTCGGGCTTTGACGCGGTTTGCCTCGACCGCATCGAAGGCCAGTTCCCCATCCGCACCTTTACCGGCGATATCGGCGGGCGCGTGGCGCTGGGCGTGGGCCAGGGCTCGCTGGTCATCCTGGCCAACCTGCCCGAGGCCGAGCGCGAAGAAGTGCTGCGCTTCAACCTGCCGCGCATGCAGCACTACAACGTCTATGACGAGGTCTACATGCGCACCGAGATCGACAAGGCACACCGCCAGGGCTATACCGCCAAGAACTCCGGCCTGCTCGAAGGCATGGCCGGTCTGGCCGTGCCGGTGTTTGACCGCAATGGCCAGGTGGTGGCGGCGCTGTCGATCGGCACCCACACCGCGCGCCTGAGCGACGAGCGCCTGCCCATCGTGCGCGACATGCTGCTGCGCGAAGCCAAGACCTTGAGCGCGCAGATTAACCCCTTTGACCCGACCTTGCGCCACCCGATGCATGCGATCTCCACCGGGGACCGCACCCGCTCGATGTAAGCCCGCCCCTGTCCGCTTTCGCCTTTCTGCACTTCAACGCATTCCACGCCATGGCTTCCAGCACTCCCCTGCACCTCATCATCAAAAGCGGCGGCAGCGCCGCCATTCCGGAATGGACGGCACTGTTTGCCGAATTTGCGCCCCATGTGGTCGTGCATGACTGGAACACGCCACCTGCTGATCTCAGCCTGGTGGATTTTGCGATGGTCTGGGAGCCTGATACCGGTGCGCTGGCCCGTTTTCCGCAGCTCAAGGCCATCTTCAGCTCGGCCGCTGGCGTGGACCACATCCTGGCCGACCACGACCTGCCCGCCAACTTGCCCATCGTGCGCATGGTGACGGGCGAATCGCAGCAGCGCATGGCCGAGTTCTGCCTGATGGCCACCTTGATGCTGCAGAAGAACATGCCCCGCGCGCTGGCCCAGCACCGCCAGCAGCAGTGGATCGAGTTCAACCCGCCCTATGTGGCCAGCGAGCTGCGCGTGGGCATTCTGGGCCTGGGCACCCTAGGCGCTGCAGCCGCGCAGATGCTGCGCGCCGTGGGCTACCCGGTGCAGGGCTGGTCGCAAACGCGCAAGCAGATCGATGGCGTCACCAGCTATTGCGGCCAGGACGAGCTGGCCGAGTTCTTGCGCAGCAGCCAGGTGCTCATCTGCCTGCTGCCCGATACGCCCTCGACCCGGGGCATCCTCAATGCCGCGCTGTTTGCCCAGCTGCCGGCCGGCGCCCAGCTGGTCAATGCCGGCCGGGGTACGCAACTGAACAGCGCTGACCTGGTGGCCGCGCTCGACAGCGGCCAGTTGGCCGGCGCACTGCTGGACGTGACCGAGCCGGAGCCGCTGCCAGCCGATTCGCCGCTGTGGACGCATCCCCGCGTCATCCTCACGCCCCACATCGCCGCCAGCGCCAGCCGCCGCGCCAAGGCGCGCCAGGTGGCCCTGTCGATGGCGCAGTGGCAGGCCGGGCAGGCGCTGGACAACTGCTTTGACCGGGCGCGCGGTTACTGATCAACCCGAGTAATGGGGCCGGCCAGGCAGCCGAAAGCCTGGCCGCTGCAAAGCCACCACTGGCGCCACTGGCGCCATATCCGAGTGTTTTGCAGTGCCAAGCCCTTAGGCCCATCAAGGCTGACCAATAGCCGCTAGGATGCGAGCCGCCCTCGTCTGCATTCCCCCTCCTCCCATGTCCACCCCTCCTCTTGTGCCCAGCCAGCGCGCGACGCTGATTGGGCTTTCTGCCGTGCTCTGCTGGTCTGCACTGGTGAGCCTGTTCCGCAGCGTTGCGGAGCACCTGGGGGCCATAGGCGGGGCCGCCTGCGTGTTCTCGCTCAGCGCCTTTCTCGTCACCTGGCGCTTTGGCCTGCCCCGCGCCGCACAGCTCAAGGCCATGCACCCGGCCTATCTGCTGGGCTGCGGCCTGCTGTTTGTGCTCAACGAGATCGCTTTTTCGCTGTCGATGGGCTGGGCCAGCCACCGGGGCCAGACCCTGGAGCTGGGCATGATCAACTACCTCTGGCCCAGCCTGACCCTGGTGATGGCCACGGTGCTGGGCCTGCAGCGCTTTCGCGCCGGCCTGGTGCCGGGGGTGCTGCTGTCGATGGCCGGCATTGTGCTGGTGGTCAAGGGCGACAATGCGCTGTCCCTGGCCGGCCTCTGGGCCAATGTGCAAAGCAACCCGCTGGCCTATGCGCTGGCGCTGTGCGCGGCCTGCCTCTGGCCCTGCTATTCGGTGGTGTCCAAGCGCTACACCCAGGGCGCCAATGCGCTGCCGGCCTTTCTCTGGGCGGTGGCCGCTGTGCTCTGGATCAAGTACGCGCTCAGCCCCGAGCCACCGCTGCGCTTTACCCTGCCCGCGTTGCTGCAGCTGGGCCTGCTCAGCGGCCTCACGGCCCTGGGTTACAGCTGCTGGGACCATGGCCTGCGTGCCGGCAACCTCACGGTGATGGCGGTGGGATCCTACTTCACCCCCGTGCTGTCGGCGCTGGTTGGTACGCTCTGGCTGCAGGTGCAGCCGTCCTGGAGTTTTTGGCAAGGCGTGCTGCTGGTCACGCTGGGCTCGCTGGTCTGCTGGTGGACCACCCGCAGCCCGGGGCCGGCCGATGGCAAAAAGCTGGCAGGCTAAGAGCTGCTAACAGAGGGTGGCATCGCCAGCCCTTGTATACACATGCAAACACCTAGGCGGCGCGCCATGGCCAAAAGCGCGCGCCGCACTATAGTGGGCGGGTTGCCCGCGTTTTTTCCGAGCTGCCCATGGACTACTCCCGCCCCAACCATATCCCCACCACCGCCGAGCAAGAGGCCGAAAAGCGCCTGGAGCTGCGCGGCCTGATCGCATTTGCCGTGCTGACCGTGGTGGCGACCATCGCTGCCGCCCTGGTCTTTGGCAGCCATATTGCCTAAGCGCTGATCCCGTCATTTCTCGCCAGCCACACCGCGCCAGCCAGCCTGGCCGCCAGGTAGGGCTGCGGCGCGTGGGCCGTCTGCCTGCAGGGCTGCGCTTTTCCGGCTAGGATGCAAGGCGCCTTCCGCTCCTGTCTCTGCACCTGTCCGCGTCCATGTCTTCCTCCCCCATCCCAACTCCCCAGGCCCCTTCGCAACGCGCCACCCTGATTGGCCTGTCGGCCGTGCTGTGCTGGTCCACGTCGGTGGGCCTGTTCCGCAGCGTGGCTGAGCACCTGGGCCCCATTGGCGGGGCTGCGGCGGTGTTTACGTTGGGGGCCTTGCTGGTTACGCTGCGCTTTGGCATGCCGCGCCTGGCCCAGCTGCGCGCCATGCACCCGGCCTACCTCTGGGGCTGCGGCCTGCTGTTTGTGCTCTATGAGATCGCGCTGTCGCTGTCGCTGGGTTTTGCCAGCAACCGCAGCCAGACCCTGGAGCTGGGGATGATCAACTACCTCTGGCCGAGCCTGACGATCGTGCTGGCGACGGCCTTTGGGCTGCAGCGCTTTCGCGCCGGCCTGGTGCCGGGGGTCTTGCTGGCCATGGCCGGCATCGTGCTGGTGCTCAAGGGGGACAGCGCGCTGTCCATCGCCAGCCTCTGGGCCAATGTGCAAAGCAACCCGCTCGCCTATGGTCTGGCGTTCTCGGCCGCCTGGCTCTGGCCCTGCTACTCGGTCATGGCCAAGCGCTATGCCCATGGCGCCAATGCGCTGCCTGCGTTTCTCTGGGCCGTCGGCGCGGTGCTCTGGGTTAAATATGCCCTCAGCGCAGAGCCGGCACTGCACCTGTCCCTGCCTGCCATCGTGCAGCTGTGCATGCTCAGCGGCCTCACCGCCCTGGGCTACAGCTGCTGGGACCATGGTCTGCGCGCCGGCAACCTCACGGTGATGGCCGTGGGTTCGTACTTTACCCCCGTGCTGTCGGCGCTGGTCGGCACCGTATGGCTGCAGGTGCAACCGTCCTGGAGCTTTTGGCAAGGGGTGGTGCTGGTAACGGCCGGCTCCCTGATCTGCTGGTGGTGTACCCGCAGCAAGTAGAACGAAACAGGGCTGATGGCTCAGCCCTTGCGCGCCGCCTCCAGCGCAGCGATATCGATCTTGGTCATGCCCATCATCGCCTCGAACACGCGCTTGGCCGCTGCGCGGTCGGGGTCCGACAGTGCAGCGGTCAGCATGCGTGGGGTGATCTGCCAGGAGATGCCCCAGCGGTCCTTGCACCAGCCACAGGCACTTTCCTGCCCACCATGGCCGACAATGGCGTTCCACAGGTGATCGGTCTCGGCCTGGTCGTCGGTGGCGATCTGGAACGAAAAGGATTCGTTGTGCTGAAAATGCGGGCCGCCGTTGAGCCCTATGCAAGGCACACCGGCCACATTGAACTCCACCACCAGCACATCGCCCTGCTTGCCATCGGGGTAGTCGCCCGGCGCGCGGTGCACAGCGCCTACCGAGCTATCAGGAAAAGTCTGGGCGTAGAACTGCGCGGCATCCAGTGCATCGCCCCGGTACCAGAGGCATACGGTATTTTTCGCGGTCATCGTCGGTCTCCTGTTTGCACAGACGACCAGCCTAGCGGCTCACGGCCCGCCTGCAAGTAGGACAGCGCTGCACGGAGACGGGCGGCCCGCTGCCGGCGGTCAGGCCTTAGCCGCCGTTGCGCCTTTTCTCGCGCAGCATGAACAGGTACAGGCCCTCGACCTTCTCACGCGCCCAGGGCGTTTTTCGCAAAAAGCGCAGGCTGGAGCTGATGCTCGGGTCCAGGCAAAAGCAGCGTATCGGTATGCGCTCGCCCAGCTCTTCCCAGCCAAAGTACGCGACCAGCTCGTTCAAAATGCTCTCCAGGGTCAGGCCATGGAGGGGGTTGTTGGGCTGTTCTGCGGTACTCATGGCCGACATTGTCGCCGAGCCAGCCTTCGCAGGAGATTGCTCAGGCCTTTGCAAGCGGTACCTCAGTTACTGCTTGGCGATACCAGCACGCTCGATCACTGCCGCCCAGCGCTGTATCTCGCGCTGCAGCAGCGTCGCCATCTCAGCCGGTGTGCTGCCTTCTGCCACCACACCCAGCCGCTGCAGGCGCTGAGCAATGTCCGCCGAGGCCAGCGCTGCATTAGCCGCCTTACTGAGCCTGGCAATAGTGGCAGGGTCAGTCTTGGCGGGGGCTGCCAGTCCATTCCAGGAGCTCACGCCAAAGCCGGCCGCAGCCTCCTCGCTTTCGCTCACCGTCGGAACGCCAGGCAAGGCCGCTGTGCGCCTGTCGCCCATGACCACCAGCGCCCGGAGTTGCCGACCTTCGATAGGTGCCATCACCGGCGCGAGCATATCCACCGCTGCATCTACCTGTTTGCCCCGCAGTGCATGGAACAGCGCGGCGGAGCTGTTGTAGGGCACGAGCTGTACATCGAGGCCCAGCGTGGTCTTGAGGAGTTCTGCTGCCAGATATTGCGTGCTGCCGCTGTACAAGGTACCGATGTTGAGCTGCCCTGGTTGATACCGTGCCTGCGCCACCAGCCCTTGGAACGATTGCAGGGAACTGGTGTGGGCGACCAGCATCGCCAGGTCAAAGCGGCCCAACAGCGAGATCGGGGAAAAATCGCGTACGGTGTTGTAGGGAAGCGATGGGAACAATCCTTCCGCCACCGCATTGGCGTTGGACATCAGCAGCAACACCTGCCCATCCGGCGCGGCGCGGGCCACGTGCTCTGCAGCCGACACCCCGCCCGCACCAGGCCGGTTCTCCACCACGATAGGCGGGCCGCCGAGCACCTCGCTCATGGCCTGGGACACGATACGCACCGTGAGATCGCCGACACCGCCAGGGCCGAAGGGCACTACCAAGCGGATCGGACGTGCGCGCAGCTGCGGCTGAGCAAAGCTTGTACAAGGTATCGTGCCCAGTGCCAGCAGAGAGGCGGTGCACTGTCTTCTTTGCATGAGAGGTCTCCTTTTAGGAGACTGACTGTGGCTTCAATCGGCCGCGCTGGGCATGGCTACAGATTGCTAGCAGATATAGCAAGAGGACATGGCACAGCTCAGTCCTCGTCCCCGCCCCGCAGCACCTTGCGCACCACATCACCGCCAAAACCCCGGCTGGCCAGAAAGCGCATCTGCCTGGCCCGCTCTTGCGGGCTCTCGGGCGGGCTGCCAAAGCGGCGTTGCCAGACCTCGCGGGCCCGCTGCAGCTCGGTGCTGCGCAGGCGCTCGCGGGCATCTGCGATCAGCTCGGCATCCACGCCCTTGTGGCGCAGCTCCTGCAGCACGCGGTTGGCGCCGTAACGGGCAGCCTTGGTGTGGATGACGCTGTCGACAAAGCGCTCGGCGCTCAGAAAGCCCTTGGCTTCGAGCTCGTCGAGGATAGCCGCCAGGTCCTCGCCCTCTTCCACATGGGGGGCAAGCTTGCCCTGCAGCTCGACGCGCGAATGCTCGCGCTGCGCCAGGTAGCGCAGCGCACGGCCTTTGAGGGAGAGTTTGCTAAAAGACATGCGTCCTCATTGCTATAAAACAAATAGCTGCTTGCGCACAGCATCTGTGCACAAGCAGCTATCTCAGCGTTCAGGCTTCAGCAGCGATCAGCCTTCGGTGCCGGTGGCGGCCGGGCCGTCCACCACGCCGTCTTCCGCAGGGCGCAGGCTGATGTTCAGGCTCTCGCGCACCTTGTTCTCGATCTCGATGGCGAGGTCGGGGTTCTCACGCAGGAACTCACGCGAGTTGTCACGGCCCTGGCCGATCTTCTCGCCGTTGTAGGCGTACCAGGCACCGCTTTTCTCGATGATGCGGGCATTGACGCCCATGTCCAGGATTTCGCCTTCGCGCGAGATGCCTTCGCCAAACAGAATGTCGAACTCGGCCGTCTTGAACGGAGGCGAGACCTTGTTCTTGACCACCTTGACCTTGGTTTCGTTGCCGATGGCCTCGTCACCGCGCTTGATGGTGCCGGTACGGCGGATATCGAGGCGCACCGAGGCGTAGAACTTCAGCGCATTGCCGCCGGTGGTGGTTTCGGGGCTGCCGAACATCACGCCGATCTTCATGCGGATCTGGTTGATGAAGATGACCATGCAGTTGGTCTTCTTGATCGTGCTGGTGAGCTTGCGCAGTGCCTGGCTCATCAGACGGGCTTGCAGACCGGGCAGCTGGTCACCCATTTCGCCTTCGATTTCAGCCTTGGGGGTCAGGGCGGCGACCGAGTCAACAACGATCAGGTCCACTGCGCCGGAGCGCACTAGGCTATCAACGATTTCGAGCGCCTGCTCACCGGTGTCGGGCTGGCTGATCAGGATATCGCCCAGGTTCACGCCCAGTTTTTGGGCATAGCTGGTGTCCAGCGCGTGCTCGGCATCGATAAAGGCGCAGGTGCCGCCCAGCTTTTGCATTTCGGCAATCACCTGCAGGGTCAAGGTGGTCTTGCCCGAGGATTCAGGGCCGTAGATTTCAACGACGCGGCCGCGTGGCAGGCCGCCAACGCCCAGCGCAATGTCCAGGCCCAGCGAGCCGGTCGACACCACCTGGATGTCCGAGACGGCCTCGCCTTCGCCGAGCTTCATGATGGTGCCCTTGCCGAACTGCTTTTCGATCTGGGCCAGTGCGGCGGCCAGCGCCTTGGCTTTTTCGCTGTTGGCTTCGGGCTTGGTTGCGGTGGCGTTCATGGATTTCTCCTTGCGTTTGATGGTCATGTCTTCGATCTGGGGATCCAGCTGTTTGCATATACAGGCTGGATGCTTGAACAGTAGTTTATGGGATGGGTATATTTTATAGAAGCATTTTTTTAGTCAGTTTGATTGACTATATGCACAATAGCGACTTCGCCCTTTTTCAGCCCTTGCAGGCCCGTTTGCCATGCCCATTCTTCTGCCCCACTTGCCCGATGACAGCTGGCGCTTGACCCATATGGGCCGCCTGCTGGGCCACGCAATGCGCCGTTTTGATGCCCGGGTGCTGCAGCTGATGGCCCAGGACGATGCCGTGCCGCTGGCGCTGTCACACCTGGCCGAGCGCGACCAGGTCAGTGCCGCCCATATCCACATCACGCGCCACCTGTCGCTGGCCGGCGACCGCTTGGTGGACCTGGCCGCGCGCGCCGGTATGAGCAAGCAGGCGATGGCCCAGCTGGTGGACCAGTGCGAGGCCTGGAACCTGGTGACCCGTGAGCGCGACCCACGCGATGCCCGCGCCCGCACGGTGCGCTTTACCGAGACCGGTCTGCTGTGGCTGCAAGCCTTTGAGCGGGCCGTTACCCAGGCGGAGGAGGAGTTCCGCGCCGAAGTGGGCGAGCAGGTCGCCACCGTGGTCAAGCTTGGGCTGGAGGTCTACGGGGCCGACAGCTGAGCGCTCAAACGGCAGCGCTCGGGCCTGCTCAACCGCGCTTGCGCTCGAACTTGTAGAACAGGTTGGGCTCGGAGACGATGAAGATATTGCCGCTGTTGTCCACGGCAAGGCCTTCTGGCTGCGGAATGCGATCAGCCAGCCCGGCCATGTCCGCCCACAGTGGCATCACACTGAGCAGGTCACCGGCACGGCTGTATTCGTACAGCACCGATGCCTCCTCGCCCAGCAGCAGCAGGTTGCCGCTGCGCGGGTCGACCTCGATGGCGGCCAGATCCGTGCTGGGCATGCCCTCCACCGCCGGCACCTCCCAAGTCGATACTGGCATATCGACCAGGCCGGGCTTGAGTTGGGACAGCGGCGCATCCATCACCAGCACCTGCATCGGCCATTTCTCGGTCACGGCCAGCAGTTGCTGGCGCTTGGCATCCCAGCCCAGGCCTTCGAGCGCGAAGTTCTTGATGGCGATGTCGTTCAGCTGCACATAGGGGCTGTGCTCCAGCGACACCTCGGTCACATCCTTGCCAAACTGCACCCAGTGGATGCGGTTGTTGCGCTCATCGGCAATCGCAAACCAGTCGCCCTGGATATGGGCAATGCCTTCGGTGTCATCGGCCCCCAGCAAGGGCGCCAGACGCAACAGGCGGCCATCGGTGCTCAGCTCGGCAATCTGGGGCGGCCGGTTGGTCACCGCAAACAACGTCTTGGTCTCCGGGTTGTAGGCCAGGCCCGAGAGGTTGTCGGCAATGCCGCTGACCACCTTGGCATCAATGCTGGCCTGGTAGTGCGGCAGATTCGCAGCTGGCGCCGAGCGCGGTGCAGACTGCAATGCGTCGGCATGCCCGGGCATTGCGACGATGTGGTGCCACTGCAGGTACAAGGCCGTCAAAACCACCATGGCCGTCACCATGACAAAGCGGCGCTGCCGCTGCGACGCCTGCCACCTCACCCGTACCTTGGACCCTGCTTTCATCACCACCTGCTGTTGAAAAGTCGCCTCCAGCCACGGACCCGGTGCCCGCGCGCTCTGGGCACGACGAGGCGTTATCCTACGTGAGGCATGCTTCGGATGGATGACGGCTGGGCCGGTTTTACGTCTCTGCAACAAAAAAGCAGGCAGCGATTGTCGCGCATCACGGGCCTCACAACGCGCTTCTTTGGTCTATGCTATTGACACCATCAGGCGCCACAGCCTGACCTAGAATCAGCAACAGCGCACGTATCACCAATACAACATCGATAGGAGACCCCATGCGTATATTGATTGCCGAAGACGACCAAGTGCTGGCCGATGGCCTGCTGCGCAGTCTCCGCAACTCCGGCGCCGTGGTCGATCATGTCTCCAGCGGCACCGAAGCCGATGCCGCTCTGATGGCCAACAACGCGTTTGACCTGCTGATCCTGGACCTGGGCCTGCCCCGCATGCATGGGCTGGAAGTGCTGAAAAAGCTGCGCGCCCGGGGCTCGGCTATTCCCGTACTGATCCTCACCGCCGCCGAGAGCGTGGATGACCGGGTGCAAGGCCTCGACCTGGGGGCCGACGACTATATGGCCAAGCCCTTTGCGCTGTCCGAGCTCGAAGCCCGCGTGCGGGCCCTCACGCGCCGGGGCGTGGGCATGAGCACCAGCCTGATCCAGCACGGCCCGCTGGCCTACGACCAGGCCGGCCGCGTGGCCACCTTCGACGGCCGCATGCTGGAGCTGTCGGCCCGCGAGCTGGGCCTGCTGGAAGTGCTGCTGCAGCGCTCGGGGCGCCTGGTCAGCAAGGACCAGCTGGTCGAGCGCCTCTGCGAATGGGGCGAAGAGGTCAGCACCAATGCGATCGAGGTCTATATCCACCGCTTGCGCAAGAAGATCGAAAAGGGCCCCATCCGCATAGCCACGGTGCGCGGCCTGGGTTATTGCCTGGAGAAGATCCACCCGCCTGCAGCCCACTGATCACCACCCATCCGGCGACAGCGGGGCGATGGCCGCCCCCGGCCCATTCACACAAGGACAGCCTTGGCCCTGTTTCGCAGCGAGCAGCGATCTTTGTTCGGAGAGATCCTTGACTGGATGCTCACGCCGCTGCTGCTTTTGTGGCCGGTATCGCTGGCACTGACCTGGCTGGTGGCCCAGGACCTGGCCAACAAGCCTTTCGACCGCGCGCTGGAGTACAACGCCCATGCGCTGGCGCAGCTGGTGGGCGTGCAGGGCGGCAAAACCTATTTCAACCTGCCCCAGCCGGCCAGCGAGATCCTGCGTGCCGACGATGCCGACACGGTGTATTACCAGGTCACCACGCCGGCGGGCATGTTTCTCTCGGGCGAATCGGCGCTGCCCATGCCCTCCAAGGACCTGGAGCGCAGCATCGGCACAGTCCAGCTGCGCGATGGCGAGCTGCGCGGCATGGATGTGCGCATCGCCTGGATCTGGGTGCAGCTGTCGCTGCCCGAGCCCAATCTGGCGCTGATCCAGGTCGCGGAGACGCGCGAGAAGCGCAGCGTGCTGGCGACAGAAATCATCAAGGGTGTCATGCTGCCGCAGTTCGTCATCCTGCCGCTGGCGGTGCTGCTGGTCTGGCTGGCGCTGGCACGCGGCATCAAGCCGCTGCATCTTCTGGAAGAGCGCATCCGCGCACGCAAGTCCGAAGACCTCTCGCCCATCCACCACAAGGATGTGCCATTGGAGGTGGTGCCCCTGGTCGACTCGGTCAATGGCTTGCTGGAACGCCTCAACGATTCGCTGGCCACGCAGAAGCGCTTTCTCGCCGATGCGGCGCACCAGCTCAAAACCCCGCTGGCGGGCCTGCGCATGCAGGCCGAGATGGCCCAGCGCGCCGATGCCAAGGAGGACGACCTCAAGCTGTCCCTGCAGCAGATTGGCCGCTCGAGCATGCGCGCCACCCACACCGTCAACCAGCTGCTGTCCCTGGCCCGCGCCGAAGGGCCCAGTGCGCTGCTGCAGCGCACGCCCTGCAACCTGGCCGAGATTGTGCTCGACGCCATGCATGACGGCATCGACCGCGCGCTGGCCAAGCACATCGACATGGGATACGACGGCATGCAGGCCGATGAGCGCGAGGTCTGGGTCAACGGCAATGCCACCTTGCTGGGCGAGCTGGTGCGCAACCTGCTGGACAACGCGATCAACTACACGCCCTCCAGCGCCAGCGCGCCGGGCATCATCAATGTGCGCCTGATGGCCGACCCCTTTGGCCATGTGATCGTGCTGCAGGTGGAGAACTCCGGCCCCGGCATCCCCGAAGAAGAGCGCGAACGTATTTTTCAACCCTTCTACCGGGTGCTGGGCAGCGAGGTCGATGGCTCAGGCCTGGGCCTGCCCATCGTGCAGGAAATCGCGCGCCAGCATGGCGCGACGGTGGGCCTGGAAGATGCCCACCCGCGCCAGGCCCAGCGCGGCGTGGTGTTCAGCGTCTGCTTTCCGACCACCTTGGCTCCCCAGCCGCAGATCTGAGCCGTCTGATCCAAACAGCCCGGCTCAGGAGCAGCTGCGCAGGTCCTTGCCGTCCATCACATGCCAGCTCTGCACACGCTTCTTGGTGGCTGCATCCAGCTTGGGCAGTCGCACGGTGTAGCTGACGGTCTCGGGACGCTCGACCACCACCTTGGCGCCGCTCACGCCTTTCCTGCCGATAGTGGCCAAATGGCGCTCGGCGGCCTCCTCGCTGGAAAAGCGCCCCAGCGAGATGCCCGGCTCCAGGCTCGCGATGCGGGCACGGTCGGTGCTGATGTCGAGCGCACGCAGCTCGTCACGGCGCGTGTCCAGCGCTTCCTGGCTGCTGAACTTGCCGACATAGACCATCCAGCGGCCGGCGCTGGTGCTGCTGTCCAGGCGCCAGCTGCCCTCTGGCAACTTGGCCAATTGCAAGCGCAGCGCTTCGACCTGCTTGGCATCAAAGCTGCCAGCGACCAGGCATTCTTTTTTCTCGGGCTTTTCAGGCTTGTCTGCCGGCTTGTCAGCGGGCTTGTCCGCCGCCTTGGCCGCCTGTTTGTCGGCCTCGGCAGCTGCCGTTTTGTCTGCGCTGTCGGCAGCTGGCTCCACTGCGGCAACAGGTTCGGATACGGGTGCGGCCACTGGCGCCAGTGCAGGCTCGGCCGTCACCGTGCGCGCCTGCTCCTGGGCCTGCCTGGCCTCTTGCGGGGTCAGAATGCGCAGCGCATCGGGCTTGACCTGCTGCTGCACCCGCTCGGGCTCGGAGGGGTCTTCCGGGCCCCAGCCCAGGCTGCGCAGCATGCCTTGCGAGAACGCGTAGTAGCCGGCGTTGGCCAGCAGCAGCAGCACGATGGCAAAACGAATCATCTCCGCTCCTGTCTCTTCATTCTCTGGTCCTGCAGCGCGCTCAAGCCGCGCCGGCCTTGGGCCGCACGCTGACTTCCGAGCTGGTCACATCCACCACACCCGCAGCGGTCTGCACGCGCAACGCGCCATCGGCGCCTACACCCATAGCCAGGCCGGCCGTACCGTCACTCAGGCCTACCTCGCGGCAAGCCAGCGCATCGCGCTCCGCATAGGCCGCTTGCAGCGGCGCAAAGCCCTGCTGCGCAAAGGCCTGGATGGCGGCCACCAGCGGCGGCACCACGGCCTGCAGCGCCTGCGGCGCGTCCCAGCGGCTGTCAAGCATCTGCAGGCTGCCGGGAATGGTCGACAGGCCTTCGGCCTGCGGGGCCCGCACATTGATGCCGATGCCAATCACCACATAGCGCTCGGCCTGCTGCTGACCATCGCCCGCATGCGTGCGGGCCGAGACAAAGCTGGCGGTCTCGACCAGGATGCCGGCCAGCTTGTGGTCGCCGGTCAGCCACAGGTCGTTGGGCCACTTGAGGCCGATGGTAGGCGTGCTGGAACCAGGCTCGGGCAACTGCGGCTGCAGGCTTTGCGCCACCGACACCCCAACGGCCAGCGACAGGCCCGACCAGTCGGCCGGCGCCAGTGGCAGGCCCAGCGACATCAGCAGCGAATCCCCAACCTCGCTGCGCCAGGGCTTGCCCATGCGGCCCCGCCCTGCGGTCTGTTGCTCAGCCACCAGCAAGATGGGTTCTTGCCGGCCGGCCCGGGCGCGGCGCATCAGCTCGGTATTGGTCGAGTCGATACTGGGCAGCACCTCGATCGTGAAGCCCGGCAACTGCGGCTCGACCGCTTCCCAGATGGCTTCGGCCGGCCAGCGGATGGGCATGTTCGGTGTGTCGCTCATGCGCCCGCCTTGGCCGTCTTCTGGCCCTTGGTCTTGTTGCCGGTCTTGGCTTTCTGGCCGCTCTTTTTCTTGTCCTTGCCGTTGCTCAGTGCCTTGTCTGCTGCCTTGGCCTTGGGCTTTTCCGCTTTGGCAGGCTTGGCGGGCTTTGCGCCATCGGCGGCCGCCTTGGCCTTGCGCTTTTTGGGCAGCACCGGCTCGGGCAAATCCGATGCGGGCACCTTGGGCTTCCAGCCGCGCTTGGGCGCCAGCATCGTGCCCCGGCATTCGGCCGCGCCGCAGTGGCAGGCGTAGTCGGCCTTGAGCTGGGCGGTGTAGCGCTCTTCGATGATCAGGCCATAGTCATAACCCAGTTCCTCGCCTGCGTTGATATTGCGCAGCGCGCTGATGAAGATGCGGTCATCCACCTCTTCGGCAAAGCAGTTGGGGTCGCAGCTGTGGTTGATCCAGCGGGCCGAGTTGCCGCCATCACCGCCGTCGATGACGCGGTCGCCATCGATCTGGAAAAAGAAGGTGTGGTTGGGGTGGTCCGGGTCGTGCGGGTGGCGGCGCTGGCTTTCTTCGTAGCTGATGACCTTGCCCGCATATTCGACAATGACTTCACCTTCTGCGATATCCTGCAACGCAAAAACGCCCCTGCCGTGCACGCCCGAACGCCGTACCTGGATACGACGACCTGTTGAAAAATGGGGAACATGGTTCGGCATGGGATTTTTTCTGCTACTTTAAAAATAAGCACATGCGCATGTGCGCACACGTACACATGCAGGCGCCCGCGCACATGCGCGTAAAGCGTGCATTGTAAGAGCGTGCTCAAAGCGCCAGCAACCCACAGTGTTGGCAGACCCCAGTTTGATGAGAGTGAACCCATGTCCAAGACCCTGGTCATTGCAGAAAAGCCGTCCGTTGCACAGGACATTGTTCGTGCACTGACGCCGGTGGCAGGCCAATTTGCCAAACACGACGACTACTTTGAAGCCGAGAACTTCATCGTGACGAGCGCGGTGGGTCACCTTGTGGAGATCCAGGCCCCCGAAGAATTTGATGTCAAACGCGGCAAATGGAGCTTTGCCCATCTGCCGGTCATCCCGCCTTACTTTGAACTCAAGCCCGTCGACAAGACCAAGACGCGCCTGAACGCCGTCGTCAAGCTGGCCAAGCGCAAGGATGTCACCGCGCTGATCAACGCCTGTGACGCGGGCCGCGAAGGTGAGCTGATCTTCCGCCTGATCGAGCAATATGCCGGAGGCGCCAAGGGCGGCCTGGGCAAGCCGATCCAGCGCCTGTGGCTGCAGTCGATGACGCCGCAAGCCATCCGCGACGGCTTCAACAAGCTGCGTTCGGACAACCAGATGCTGGGCCTGGCCGATGCCGCCCGCAGCCGCTCCGAAGCCGACTGGCTGGTGGGCATCAACGGCACGCGGGCGATGACCGCGTTCAACTCGCGCGACGGCGGCTTCTTCCTGACCACCGTGGGCCGCGTGCAGACGCCCACGTTGTCGCTGGTGGTCGAGCGCGAAGAAAAGATCCGCAAGTTCGTCAGCCGCAACTACTGGGAAATCCACGCCGAGTTCAACGCCCAGGCGGGCGCCTACCCGGCCAAGTGGTTCAACCCGGGCTGGAAGAAAAGCGACGACGCGGAGGCCAAGGCCGACCGCGTCTGGACCCAGCAAGAGGCGCAGGCCATTGCCGATGCCGTGCGCAGCAAGCCCGCCACGGTGACCGAAGAGTCCAAGCCCACCACCCAGGCATCGCCGCTGCTGTTTGACCTGACCAGCCTGCAGCGCGAGGCCAACAGCAAATTCGGCTTCTCGGCCAAGACCACGTTGGCGCTGGCCCAGGCGCTGTACGAGCGCCACAAGGCGCTGACCTACCCGCGTACCGATTCGCGCGCGCTGCCCGAAGACTACCTGCCGGTGGCCCGCCAGACCTTCGAGATGCTGGCCCACAGCAATATGCAGCAGCTCGCGCCGTTTGCGCAGCAGGCCATTGGCGCCAACTACATCCGCGCCAACAAGCGCATCTTCGACAACAGCAAGGTGTCGGACCACTTTGCCATCATCCCAACCACGCAGGCGCCTGGCGCGCTGAGCGAGGCCGAGCACAAGCTCTACACCTTGGTGGTGCGGCGCTTCATGGCGGTGTTCTTCCCCAGCGCCGAGTACCAGGTCACCACCCGTATCAGCCAGGTGGAAGAGCACCACTTCAAGACCGAAGGCAAGGTGCTGGTCAAGCCCGGTTGGCTGGCCATCTACGGCAAGGAAGCGGCCCACGAAGTGGAAGACGCCAAGGAAGGCGACAAGGGCCAGAACCTGGTGCCGGTGCAGCCTGGCGAGAAGCCGGTGGCCGACCCGGTCGACCCCAAGGGCCTCAAGACCAAGCCGCCCGCCCGCTACTCGGAAGCGACCCTGCTGGGCGCGATGGAGAGCGCCGGCAAGCAGATCGACGACGACGAACTGCGCGAAGCCATGCAGGAAAAAGGCCTGGGCACGCCTGCGACGCGCGCAGCCATCATTGAAGGCCTGCTGACCGAGAAATACATGCTGCGCGAAGGCCGCGAGCTGATCCCCACGGCCAAGGCCTTCCAGCTGATGACCTTGCTGCGCGGCCTGCAGGTGGAAGAGCTCTCGCGCGCCGACCTGACCGGCGAGTGGGAATACAAGCTCGCGCAAATGGAAAAGGGCCAGCTCTCGCGTGAAGCCTTCATGGCAGAGATCCAGTCCATGACCGAGCGCCTGGTGAAAAAGGCCAAGGAATACGACCGCGACACCATCCCCGGTGACTACGCCACGCTGTCTGCGCCCTGCCCCAACTGCGGCGGCGTGGTCAAGGAAAACTACCGCCGCTATGCCTGCACCGGCGTGGGCGGCAATGGCGAGGGCTGCGGCTTCTCGTTCACCAAGTCGCCTGCAGGCCGCACCTTCGAGACCGCCGAGGCCGACCAGCTGCTGCGCGACCGCAAGCTGGGCCCGCTCGACGGCTTCCGCTCCAAGGCCGGCTGGCCGTTTGCTGCCGAAGTGGCCATCGTGCGCGACGAGGACAACAACAACTTCAAGTTCGAGTTCCTGTTCGAAGACAACAAGTCCGATGAAGAATCGGGCGAGCTGGTGGATTTTGGCAGCCAGAACGCCTTGGGCGCCTGCCCCAAATGCGGCGCGCCAGTGTTCGAGCATGGCGCCAACTATGTCTGCAGCAAGGCTGTGCCCACGGCCCAGCAGCCCACGCCCAGCTGCGACTTCAAGAGCGGCCAGATCATCCTGCAGCAGCCCATCGAGCGCGACCAGATGGCCAAGCTGCTGGCGACCGGCAAGACCGACCTGCTCGACAAGTTCGTCTCCAACCGCACGCGCCGCAGCTTCAAGGCCTTCCTGGCCTGGGACAAGGAGGCCGGCAAGGTGAACTTCGAGTTCGAGCCGCGCGACAGCAAGTTCCCGCCCCGCAAGGGCGCGGCCGCCAAGACGGCGGCCAAGACCGCCACGAAGACCGCAAGCAAGACCGCTGCCAAGGCCACGAAGACGGCGGCCAAAACCGCTACCAAGTCGGCCACCAAGACCGCCGCCAAAACGCCCCGCAAGGTTGCCGCGACGCTGACCCCCAGCCCCGCACTGGCGGCCGTGATCGGCAGCGAGGCCACCTCGCGCCCCGAGGTCATCAAAAAGCTGTGGGACTACATCAAAGCCAACGGCCTGCAGGATGCCAAGGACAAGCGCGCGATCAACGCCGACGCCAAGCTGCAGCCGCTGTTTGGCAAGGACCAGATCAGCATGTTCGAGATTGCCGGCATTGTTGGCAAGCATGTGAGCTGAGCGCCGGGATGCAGCACCACCGCACCGCCCGCTGGGCCTGCCAGACGTGCTGAGCATGGCCAAGGGCGAGCCGCTGCAGTTGCTGGCGCTGGCCTCGGCCATCTACCTGCTGCTGGAGGCCAGCTTTCATGGCATGGCCTGGCTGCTCGCCCGCATCATTGACCGCGCGGCGCGCCGCCAAGGCCAAATCACCGAGCCCAGCCCTGCACACTGGCGTGCCATCTTCTACCGCTTGTTTGCCGTGCTGGCCGTGCTGATGCTGAGCCACTGGTTCAGCCTGGGCTTGAATGGCCCGCATGCGCAGCCCTGGCAGCAGTGGTTGCTGGGCGCAGTCCTCATCGCCACCGTGCTGTCGGTGGTGATGCTCTGCGATGCCTCCATCATCCAGAAGCTCAAGAAGGACAGCCATCCGCACTTCAGCAATATGCAGGAGATGGGGCTGCTGTACATCCTGCGCCACCTGCCGTCGCACCGGCAGTGGTATTTCAGCGCGGCCTACCTGCCGCTGGCCCGGCGCTTGAACTGGGGCATCAGCCTGCTGGCCTTTCTGCTGCTGTACTTGGATTTGCGCTTCTACCAAGGGGGCTGATACAGTGCCTGCCATGCCCCAAGCCCCATTGCCACCGCCATGTACCTGCGCCCTACCTACCGCCGGCTGATCTGGCTGGCCCTGGTGGCTGCCTGCGCTGCCGTCCTGTTCGCCTGGCGTGGCCCAGCGCTCATGGGCGATGCCGAACAGGCCGCCAGCGGGTTGTGGCGCAAGGCCTCGTCCCCTCCCCCACCCAGTGCCGAAGAAGTGCAACGCAGCCAGGCGCGGCGCGCGGCGCCAGACGGCGGCAGCGGCCAGGCACGGCCCGCAGCCGTGCCGCGCAAATGCCAGCTGAACGGCCAGACCATCTATACCGACGGCCCCTGCCCGGCAGGCAGCCAGGAGCAGCTCGTGCCCGAGAACCTGTCCGTCATTCCGCGCTGAACCGGCACGCCGCAATACCGCAGCGCCCCACCGGTGCGCAGCATCTGCGCGATACTGCCTGCGCAATGCAACGTGGTGCTGCATGGCATCGACAAAGGACATGCGTGCAATCAGCGGACAGGCAATGGTTTGACGAGGCGTACTACCAGCGCTTTTATTTCGACAAGAAAACCAGCGTGGTCGACCCCGCCCATGCCGCGCGCCTGGGTGCCTTTGTCTGCAGCTATTTGCAGTATGTGCGCGTGCCCGTGCAGCGGGTGCTGGATGTCGGCTGCGGCATCGGCCTGTGGCGCGATGCGATTGCGCAGCACTTTCCACAGGCCAGCTACCACGGGGTGGAGTACAGCGACTACCTCTGCCAGCGCTACGGCTGGGAGCAAGGCTCTGTGGTGGACTATGCGCCGGCCGATGGCCAGCCCTTTGACCTGGTGATCTGCCAAGGCGTGCTGCCCTACCTGAGCCCCGCCGACCTGAAGCTGGCGCTGGCCAATCTGGCGCGGCTGAGCCGGGGCGCGCTCTATGTGGAAGCCGTGGCACGCGAAGACTATGAGCGCGACATCATCGACGACGAGCTGACCGACCCACGCCTGTACCGCCACCGCGCCGAGCTCTACCGCCGAGGCCTGGCCCAGGGCTTTACCGAGCTGGGCGGTGGGGTGTGGCTGAGCCGGCGCGCCGATGTGCCGCTGTTTGCACTGGAAGCGGTGCAGAACTGAGCGGCGTTAAACCTGCTCCTTTGGTGGGCGACACAGGGCGACGACAATAGCGCCCGTGTCTTCTCACCCATCCTCTCCCACTGCCAGCGCTCCCAGCACTGCTGGCACCCTTGTCCCCCATGCCGTCTCGCGCCTGCGCGCCGAGCGGCTGCAACGCAGCACCCGCCCTTTTCTGGCCCGAGGCGGCCCCAAGGGGGAGCGCTGTGAGGGCTGCCGCCTGCGTCCCAGCCACTGCCTCTGCGCGCTGCGGCCCACGCAGGCCACGACCGCAGGCATGTGCCTGCTGATGCACGATGCCGAGCCGCTCAAGCCCAGCAATACTGGCTGGCTGATCGCCGACGTGGTGGCGGAGACCTTTGCCTTTGGCTGGTCGCGCACGGAGATGGATGCCGGACTGGAGTCCGTGCTGGCCGATGCGCAATGGCAGCCCTATGTGGTCTTCCCCCAGGAGTTTGTGCACGAGCCCGGCCGCGCCGTGCAGCAGCTGCCGCCAACAACACAGCAGGCCGGAGCGCGCAGGCCGCTGTTCATCCTGCTCGATGCCACCTGGCCCGAGGCACGCAAGATGTTCCGCAAGAGCCCCTATCTGGACCGCTTTCCGGTGCTCAGCCTGCACCCCGAGCAGATCTCGCGCTACCAACTGCGGCGCTCGCGCCGTGACGACCATTTCTGCACCGCCGAGGTCGCTGCACTGTGCCTGGACCTCGCCGGCGATCAGCGCGCAGCCCAGACCCTGGAAACCTACCTGGACATCTACACCCACCACTACCTGCAGGCCAAGCACCAGCTGCCGCCCGACTGGCGCAGCGCTGACCACCAGCAGCTCCAGCGCCTGCAGAACGCCCCGTGACAGCACTGTCACTGTCGTATAAAGCAAGCTAATCTGGTTGCCATAGCAGCCACCATCTCGGGTCAACCCTGACAGGGTTAGCCGGCGGGTCCTCCGGCCCAGCTACATCCCCTGTTTGCCGGAATTCTCCTACGCATGCGCCTCTCTGGAGAGAAGTGCATGCCTCTGAGCACCTCTGGACGATTGCATACCGTCAAAAAAATTAGATTGTTTTTCAGAACAATCTATTCCGATTTAGGCTATTTATCGGAGACGGGCCAGTGCATACACTAACTACATCGATCAACGAGAACCACACAAGGTGCACCGCACCACCCGTTGAGCGAACCAGCCCCTCATGGTGAGTCGCTGGAGTTCTCCAGGAGTTAAAAATGAACGCACGTATTTTCTCGATCGCCGGTGTAGCTGCTCTGATGTTGGGTGCCGGTGTTGCCCAGGCCAACCCCTTTGAAGGCGACCGCTCGATTGCTCCCCCCGTTGCCACCACCAGCGCCGTGAGCCGCGCCGATGTGCAAGCGCAATTCGTCGAAGCCCAAAAGAACGGCACCCTGCTGTTCAAGGGCGACCAGTTGCAAGCCAATGCCTTTGAAAAGGGCGGCAGCACCCTGTCCCGCGCCGAAGTAGTGAAAGCCGCCCACGACGCCCGCGTTGCCGGCACCTTGCCCGAAGGCGAAAGCTTCGGCGAATAAGCCCAGGCAACCGCGCTGAGAGTGGGCCGCAGGCCGCTCTCGCATTCACCCCCCCGATTCCGAATCAACAACCTATTTTTTGGACGCCGCCGCTCCCACAGCGCAAATCAATGATTTGCCAGCAGCGCGGGTCCTTGGAGAGTAACCATGTTTGCACGCAATATGTCCGCTTTGATGATGTCCGCCGGTCTGGTGTTTGCCGGTGCTGCCAGCGCCGCCACGACGGCCCCGGTCGGCAATGGCTCCGACTACCCCGCCTACCCTGCCGCCCACAGCACCTTGACCCGCGCCGAAGTGCAGGCCAAGGTGACCGAAGCCCAGCGCAATGGCTCGATGGCCGTGATCGGTGACCGCATGAACACTTTCCGTGCGGAAAGCGCCCCCTCGACCCTGAGCCGCGCCCAAGTGCAACAGCAAGCCCATGACGCCCTGGTTGCCGGCACCTTGCCTGAAGGCGAATCCTTCGGCGAATAAGTAAAAAAACGCTCTGCCAGGCAGATGCTGGCAGAGCGGTGAGATTTTCAGGCCTCCGCCATTGGGCAGGGTCTGAGACAGCATGAAAGCGGGCATTGCCCGCCACATAACTAAAACGCATCTAGTGCGTAGCCCGGCCAGACCTTGTCCCATTGCGTCTGGGCCGTGCTCTTGGTAGCCACTGCCGGTTCGCCGGCAGTGGTCTTTTTACATCCCCATCCAATGCAAACCCGCTCTGGGTGCATTACTGCTGCCTGTTTGCTTGCTGGTGCTCAGTCGCGGCCCGGGCAGACCTGGCCCTACCGGCTGCAGCGCTCGCTCCGCGATGACGCCATTTTCATGGTTCAGGTCGCCACCCTAGTCCGGACCCCGCGGGCAACCTGCGCGCAGCCCAGACACTGACAACCGCTTGCGACCCCAGACCACCAGCACGTGTAAACGCCCTGTAGCGGTACTGTTACTGTCATGTAAACAAGCCTAATTCGGCGCAGACTGTGCGCGATTTACCGGCAAACCCGGACAGGGTTAACCAAGGCTCAGCAGCAAAACTCCGTCGCATTTATTGGACTAATTTCTCTTATAAGCCAAGCTTTATGCAGCATAGCTGGTATATCTGCCGATAAAAGCACGATCCCAAGATCTTTAAAAGATTAGATTATTTTTCAGAACAATCTATCCTGATTTAATACATTAATTATTTTATGAATTTCAATAGAATGAATTCATCGATCAGCAACCGTCTATGAAGAGTGACCAACACCAGCCGTTGAGCGATACCAGCAACTTATGTCGGGTTGCTGAAGTTCTAAAGGAGTTTGAAATGAACCGATGTTTCTCACAATCACCGATTTAGCTGCGCTCAGGGCACCGCCCCGCTGTGGGCCACCAGCGCAAAAGTGCCACGCCTGTTACCAGCGATCCGCTGCAATGCAAAGCATTTGATAAGTGACCAGCCACCTACCACCCCCGAGGGGGTAGCAGCCAGCCCTATCGCCAGCACCGCTGGCCCCATTGCCCAAAGGCAACCGCTTCGGCGAATTTCCCGGGCAAAGCGCCGAGAGTGCGCCCCTGACAACTCTCAGCCACGTTCCCTTCTTTCCACCTGTTTGCTAGATGCCACCGCACGCCGTTTGCTCATCAATGCATGGCGATCAACGCGGAGCGTCTAAGGAGAAAACCATGTTTGCTCGCAGTATGTCTACCTTGACGATCGCCGCAGGATTGGTGTTTGCTGGCTCTGCTAAACTGGCGCTGGCTGCCTCGGTCGGGGACTCGACCACCGAACCCGTCGGTGATGGCTCGTCTTACCCTGCCTATCCAAAATGGGATAGCACACGGACCCGCTCTGAAGTGCACGCCGAGATGGTTGAAGCCAGACGCAACGGCGCGATGGCCGTGATCGGCAACCACGTCAATACCCATGGCGAAGAAAGCCGGCCCTCCCGCCTGACGCGCACCAAAGTTCAGCAGCAGGCCCATGAGGCCATGATGGCAGGCACCCTGCCTCAAGGCGAGTCTCTCGGTGGGTAGAGGTACCACGCCCTTGTTCCGCGTTTAATAGCCACTGCCGGTCTGCCGGCAGTGTTCATTTTCCGTCTCAATCCAACGCAAAACCGGTTTCGGTCATCTGCAGCTGGCCATTCTCGCCCTTCTGCAACCAGCCTTGCTCACAGGCATAGTTCAGTGCAGCTTGCTGCTCTGTGGTGCTGACGCCATGGCGCTCCAGTACATTGCCAAGCGCCTCGGCATCCAGACCATCGCCCGCGCGCAGCAACTCCTCATTCACCATCAGGTAGAGCAGGTGCTTGGCATTCTTGCGTGTTGCTTCGGTATCGGTCATCTGTATCGTTCTCCAGCGGCATAAAAAAACCGCAACTCGGTTGCGGTTCAGGTAGCACGACCCTTATTGGGCCTTTTTCATCCAATCGGACAGCTCATCGGCATGCTCTTGCTCCTGCTCCAGGATCTGCTCGATCAGGCGGCGTGTCGTGTGGTCCTTGTCGCCGATCAGATCGACCATCTGGGTGTAGGCCTCGATGGCGACGCGCTCGGCCACCAGGTTGGAGCGGATCATAGAGTGCAGGTCCATGTCGTCGTTGTAGTCGGCATGGCTGCGGCCCGTGAGACTGTCGGGATTGAAGTCGGGCTCGCCGCCCAGCTGGACGATGCGGGTCGCAATACGGTCGGCATGGGCCTGCTCTTCTTGTGCATGCACCAAAAATTCTTCTGCAATCGCAGGCGACTCCAAGCCGGTAGCCGTGAAGTGGTGGCGCTTGTAGCGCAGGATGCACACCAGCTCGGTGGCCAGAGAGTCGTTGAGCAGGCGGATGATGTCCTCACGGTATGGAGAGTCATCGGGCAGCACAGCGCCTTCTTCCAGGCTTTTCTTGGCGGCGTCGAGACGCTTGGTATCAAGCGCCAGCGGGGTGCGGGATTTATCTGGCATCGTGGCTTCCTTTTTTGTGGGAGGTTGTTTTGTTAACAGTACCCCTCCAAGGTAAACCCGCCGCAGCCCCGCGTCTGTGAGACAAGGGCTACTGTGCTTGCGCAGAAAGTTCAGAAACCGGAGCCGGGCTGGGCCAGATAGTCCAGCTCTTCGGCGGTGCTGCGGCGGCCCAAGATCGCATTGCGGTGCGGAAAACGCCCAAAGCGGGTGATGACGGCCTGGTGGCGCAGCGCGTAATCCCAGGTGCCCTGCAGGTAGGTCTGCAGCTCGGCAGGCGCTGGATGGCTGTCGCGCAGTTGGGTGAACAGATCGACGCTGCGCTGCTGCAGGGCCGCATCTTCGGCATGCTCCAGTGGCAGATAGACAAACACCCGCACAACTGCGGGCAGCTCCTGGTCCCGGCCGCTGTCGCACAAGCCCAGCGCCAGTTGCAGAGCGTGTGGGTCGCCGGCAAAGGACTCCGGCGTGCCCCGGTAGATATTGCGCGTGAACTGGTCAAGCACGATGATGCGGGCCAGCGTGTCCCAAACACTGTCCGTCCAGCCAGGCAAGTCGGCGTTGAGCGCCGCCTGCACCGTCGCGCCAAATTGCGCACGAATGTGCGCATCGAAAGCATCGGACTTGCTGAACCATTGCTGCTTGTGCTGCAAGGCCTCGCTGTTGCTGGGGCGAGCGCTACCCAACCAGAATTGCAGTACCTCGTCGGCAGAGGCGATGGGCGCGGGTGCGGAAGCGGAGGTCATGGCAAGGCCTATATCAATCAAAGCCCGTCTTTTACCATGCAGCAGCAGCCTGCAGAAACAACAAAGCCGGGCAAGGCCCGGCTTTGTTGTGGGTGACCGCTGCTTAGGCGGTGCGCGAACCCGCAGGTTGCTGCACCGGCTTGCTGCTGGAGCGGTCACGCAGACCCAGCGCCCAGCGCTCGATGGTGTAGAAGGACAGCGCGGCAAACGCGGCCGAGATCGGCAGGCCCAGGATCACCACCCACTGCCAGTCGGTATGGGCGCGCAGCAGGCGCACAACAGGATAGTGCCAGAGGTAGATGCCGTAGGACATCTTGCCCACCCAGACCAGCGCCGGCAGACTGAGCATGTCGAACAGCACACCCTTTTGCTTGCTCACCGCAACGATGATGGCAGCGGCGACCAGCTCCACCAGCGCAAAGCCCCAGAGCAGCGCACCGGCGTCGTCCCACCCATAGCCAATCACGGCAAACGGCAGCACCGGCAGCAGCCACAGCAGGTATTTCTGGCGGGCATGCAACGCGTCCATCCACTCGGGGCGGTGCACGGCCACAGCGGCCAGCGCGCTGCCCAGCAGCATGCCGGTGGCACGGGTGTCAAAGCGGAAGAAGATCTCGTAGAAGTGCTGGCCCTGGGCGACCCAGTAGGCGCGCCAGACAAACATCAGCACCACCAGCAGCAGCACGGGGCGCCACAGCTGCTTGCGCGCGGTATGCGCCAGCAGCAGCACCAGCAGCGGTGGCCAGATCAGGTAGAAGTGCTCTTCGACCGACAGCGACCACATGTGCAGCAAGGTGTCCGGGCTGTCGAAGAAGGCGATACCGTAGTCGGCCAGATACAGCGCAGAGACCACCACGTCCTGGTTCACATCATCCAGGCCGGGCCAGATCAGCGGCGCAAACAGCCAGTAGGCAGCCAGGAACAGCAGCAAGGCCGGGCCCAGGCGCAGAAAGCGGCGCTTGTAAAAGCGCCAGAAGTCCAAGCGGCCCGATTGCTGGTGTTCTTTCAGCAGCAGCGAGGTGATCAAAAACCCGCTGAGCACAAAGAACAGGTCCACACCGAAGAACGCACCGTCAAACATCGGCACATGGGCGTGGGACAGGAACACCAGGACGATTGCCACCGCGCGCATACCGTCCAGCGCAGGGTTGTATTTCATACGGAATCCAGACAAAACCAATGATCTCCATCTAACCGCAGCGGGGCCTAAGACCTTGCTGCGCTCCCAGACTTGGTGTCATTTGTTGCGCTGCTTTGGTGCGGGCCCGGAGGCTGCCAAACCAGCGCTTGCTGGGAATTAACATCAGTGCTTAACGCGCCAGGCGGCACGAAAGCTGACCCATCGGGCTTTGCGGCCCCCGCATTGCCGCTGTTCTACAGGGCAAAAAAGGGGATGACAACCGAGCGCCAGGGAGCGACGATTGGGAACCCGAGCCTATCGACTAAGTTCCGGCGTGGATGCTTTATTTTGTGACCAATGCAGTGCAATTGCATGCATCTTGCAGTGCTGCGTCCTTTGGACGCATCACGCGGGCTCCTCGCCGTCCATCCCCTCTGCCTTGCCTGGCTCCTGGGTCTGCGCCCGGGGCCTCTGCCTGCGCTGCACGACATGCAGCACCTGCGTGGTGATGATCGCTTGCAGGCAGGTCAGCGCTGTGTAGGAAAAAACGAAAGGCGCCCGTCAGTACCAGGGCGCGAATTGTGCCAGCAAGCCAATCGCTGCGCCGGCAAAGGGCTTGAGCAGGCTGACAAAAAATAACATTGCAAGGCAGAAGCGGCGGGGCCATCCCTGTGAAAGGCATTCCCTGCTGCCAGGGTGACAGCTTGCGTGCTTCCCCTCGTGCAAGCGGGCCCTGCTTTGCGTACGCTCGGCAAAAGCTCTCTCATCTGCCATGACCACCTCTGCCGCCTCCCCCCTGCCCCAGATCCAGCACTACGAGCAATGGCTCGCCCAGCAGCACGGCCTGCGCTTTGATGACTACGAGGCCCTGCACGCCTGGTCCGTGGCGCATCTGGCCGATTTCTGGCACAGCATCTGGGACTACTACCAGCTTGAATCGCCTACGCCCATCACCGAGGTGCTGAGCGCCGATCCAATGCCCGATGCGCGCTGGTTCAGCGGCGCCCAGGTCAGCCTGCCGCGCCAGCTGCTGCGCCACACGGCAGCGGCCGAGCAAGCCGGCGTGCCGGCCATCGTCAGCGACAACGAGCTGGGCCAGGTGCGCCAGATGGCCTGGCCCGAGCTGCAGCGCCAGGTGGCTTCAGTGGCAGTGGCGCTGCGCAGCCTGGGCATTGGCCGGGGCGACCGCGTGGCCGCCTATATGCCCAATATCCCCGAGACGGTGGTCGCCATGCTGGCCTGCGTCAGCCTCGGCGCGGTCTGGAGCGTCTGCGCCCCCGACATGGGCGTGGCTGCCGTGGTGGACCGCTTCAAGCAGATCGAGCCCAAGGCCTTGATCGCCGTTGATGGCGTGTACTACGGCGGCAAGCCGCTGGACCGCAGTGCTGTGGTGCAGTCCTTGCTGGCCGAGCTGCCCACGGTGCAGCACTGCCTGACCGTGCAGACCCCTTATGCCGCCGCCCCGGTGGGCAGCCACCACTGGGACTGGGCCACCACCGGCCAGGATGCGCAGGCTGTGGCCCGCTTCGAGCCCGAATGGCTGCCCTTTGACCACCCGATCTGGATCGTCTACTCCAGCGGCACCACCGGCCTGCCCAAACCCATCGTGCACGGCACCGGCGGCATCCTGCTGGCCCTGCATGTGGCGGGGCTGCACAACGACCTGGGTGCCAGCTACAGCGACAGCCATGCCGGCGAGCGCTTTCTCTGGTACAGCTCCACCGGCTGGGTGATGTGGAACATCCAGGTCAGCGGCCTGCTGTTTGGCACCACGATCACCATCTTCGACGGGCATCCGGCAGGCAGCAGCAGCCAGCCTGACTGGGGGGTGCTGTGGCGTTTTGCGGCCCGGCACCGCACCACCATCTTTGGCGCAGGGGCCGCCTATTACAGCAACTGCATGAAAGCCGGGCTCGACGTAGGCGCCATCGCAGGCCTGCAACAGGTGCGCACGTTGGGCAGCACCGGCTCGCCGCTCGCCCCCGAAGTGCAGCGCTGGGGCAGCGCCCAGCTGGCGGCTGCGGGGGCTGCCGAGGTGTTCTGGTGCAATATCTCGGGCGGTACCGATTTTTGCGGTGCCTTCATCGGCGGCAACCGCAGCCTGCCCCAAGCGCCCGGCCGCATGCAATGCCGCTGGCTGGGCCATGCGGTGGAGGCCTGGAACGAGCAAGGCCAGGCCGTGCGCGACGAAGTCGGCGAGCTGGTCTGCACCAAGCCCATTCCGTCGATGCCGCTGTACTTCTGGAACGACCCGGGCAAGCAGCGCTACCTGGACAGCTATTTCGACCACTGGCCCGGCATCTGGCGCCACGGCGACTGGATACAGATCAACAGCGATGGCAGCTGCGTGATCTATGGCCGCAGCGATGCCACCATCAACCGCCAGGGCCTGCGCATGGGCACCAGCGAGATCTACAACGCCATCGAGGCACTGCCCGAGGTGCAGGATTCCATGGTCATCGACCTGGAGTACCTGGGCCGCAACAGCTATATGCCGCTTTTTGTGGTGCTGCGCGATGGCCTGGTGCTGGACGCCGCCATCCAGGGCCGCATCGAGCAAGCAATACGCACCGCCCTGTCGCCCCGCTTTATCCCCGACACCATCGCGCAGGTGGCCGAGGTGCCGCGCACCTTGACCGGCAAAAAGCTGGAGCTGCCGATCAAGAAGTTGCTCCTGGGCCAGCCTGCGGGCAAGGTGCTGAACCCCCAGACCATGGCCAACCCCGGCTGCCTGCCCTGGTACGAGGCCTATGCCGCCCGGCATCTGGCCCAGCACAGCGCGCAGACCGCCACCGCCTAGCCGGCATGAGGCAGAGGCAGGTGCTGCCAAGCAGCCTTGCAACGGACGATGGCGGCGGCCTGGTGCAATAATGCCAATCCATCTCGATGCACACGCTGCATCCGGCCTGGGTGCCTGAACCCTCGCGTTCCGCACCCACAGGCCTTTTCCGACACCGAACCCTATGAACGACCGCAGGCCCATGGCCTGCGTGTCTGTAACGCGTATGTCTTCAGCCATCTCCCTGCGCCTGGTTTTCATCCTGGGCCTGCTATCGGCCATTGGCCCTTTTGCCATCGACATGTACCTGCCGGCGCTGCCGCAGATTGGCGCCAGCCTGCAAGCGCCCGTCGGGGCCGTGCAGGCCAGCCTGACCGCCTTCTTCCTGGCGCTGGGCGTGGGCCAGCCGCTGTTTGGCACCCTGGCCGATATGTGGGGCCGCAAGAAGCCGCTCTACCTGGGCCTGGCCATTTTTGTGCTGGCCAGTGTCGGCTGCGCGCTGGCGCAGGACATCCACACCCTGGTGGTGCTGCGCTTTATCCAGGGCCTGGGCGCGGCAGCGGGCATGGCGATTCCGCGTGCGGTGGTGCGCGATCTGCACACCGGCCACGAGGCCGCGCGCATGATGTCGCTGCTGATGCTGGTCTTCAGCGTGTCGCCCATCCTTGCGCCGCTGGCCGGCAGCGGAGTGATTGCGGTCGGCGGCTGGCGCATGGTGTTCTGGGTGGTGGCCGCTGCCGCCCTCATCGGCATGGTGGCCATGGCACGCGGCCTGCCCGAGACCCGCGCGGCCAGCCATGGGGTGGACAGCAGCCTCGGCGGCGTGCTCAAAGCCTATGGCCTGCTGCTGCGTGACTGGCACTACCTGGGGCTGGTGTTCATCGGCGCCTGCGCGATGGCCGGCTTCTTCGTCTACCTGGCGGGTTCGCCCTTTGTGCTGATCAACCACTATGGCCTCAGCACCACGCAGTACAGCATGGCCTTTGCGTTCAATGCGATTGCGTTCATTGGTGCGGCGCAGTTCACCGGCATGCTGGGCAAACGCTTTGGCCTGGTGCCCGTTGTTAAACTGGCCGCCAGCGCCAGCGGCGTGGTGATGTGCTGCCTGCTGGCCTATTACCTGATGGGCGGCGACCAGCTCGCCGTGTTGATTGGCCTGTACTTTGTTGCCAGCGGCTTGATGGGCCTGGTGATCCCGACGACCTCGGTGCTGGCGCTGGAGGCGCATGGCCAGATCGCCGGCACCGCATCGGCCTTGCTGGGCACCCTGCAGATGCTGACCGGTGCGGTGGCGATGCAGATTGTGGGCGTGTTCTCCAGCGGCAAACCGCTGCCGATGGTGGTGGGCATGGCCACCGGCGCGCTGTGTGGCGTGCTGCTGACCTGGATCACCTTGGGCGGGCGGCGCGGCGCAAAGGTCTGACACCCGCCAACGAAAAACGCCCCGCAGCTGCGGGGCGTTTTTACGGGGAGCGGATTAAACCTTGGGCTGGCGGTAGGCCAGGCAGAGCTTGTTGCCATCGGGGTCGCGCAGGTAGGCCAGGTACAGGGCTGCAGGGCCCTCGCCGCGCCAGCCCGGTGGGTCTTCACAGGCCACGCCGCCATGGGCCACGCCCACCGCATGCGCCTTGTCGACCTGCTCGGTGCTGCTGGCGGCAAAGCCGGTGGTGCTGCCATTGCCGATGCTGGCTGCCTCGCCATTGATGGGGGTGCTGACGCTGAAGGTGCCGCCATTGGCGCGCCAGAAATAGCGGTTCTTGTTGGCGGCACCCGGGGGCACGCCCAGCTCGGCGAGGAAGGCGTCGTAGAACTGGCGTGATTTCTCCAGATCGCTGGTGCCGAGCATGATGTGGCTGAACATGGGTGTCTCCTTGCAGGGTGGGAAAAAACGGTGGGGAAAGATCGGGCAGCTGCCACTATAGCGGCGCTGCCAGGCGGCTGAAAACGCACGCTTGTCGCGCAGTATCCACCATCATCGCTGCCAGTTTGCAGCCAGCACACAACAGTGCCTGGCTGCGCAGCGGATGCTGTTTAGCCCCTGGCCCTGGTCATGTGTCGCCCGCCTGCCAACCACAAAGCACGCACAGTCGCTATAGTCGCCCCCGAGCCTGCTGGAGTGCGTTGCGCGTGCCCGGTTCGGCCGGGCAATCCACACATGAATTTACAAAATACCTTCGGCCCGCAGGCCGCCTCGCACCTGCGTTTGATCGGCATGGCCTTGCTCTGGGGCGCCTCCTGGCCCAGTGGCCGCATCGTCGCCCAGCACATGCCGCCACTGGCAGCCTCAGGCCTGCGTTTTGTGCTGGCCGCCGTGGTGCTGCTGGTCTGGCTCTATGCCGCAGGCGGCATGGCCGGGCTCCGGCAATGGCCGCCCAAGCGCTGGCTCGGGATGGTGGCCGCTGCAGCCACCGGCGTGTTTGGCTACGCCGCCTGCTTTTTGAGCGGCCTGCAGTACCTGCCCGCCAGCAAGGCGGCGCTCGTCATCACGCTCAACCCGGTGCTGACCTTGCTGCTGGCGGTATGGATTTTCAAGGAACGCATCAACCGCACGATCGCCTTGGGCATGGCGCTGGCAGCGCTGGGTGCCGTGCTGGTCATCTCGCATGGCGATCCGGCCCAGCTGCTGGCCGGCGGCCTGGGCCAAGGCGAGCTGCTGATCCTGGGCTGCGTGGCCTGCTGGGTCAGCTACACCTTGCTGGGCCGGGCGATTCTGGCCGGGGTCGATGCGCTGTCCACCACTGCGGTCACCGCCACCATGGGCGCGGTCATGCTGCTGGCCGCAAGCCTGGTCGCCGAAGGGCCGCAGGGCATGGCCCAGGCCTTCAATGCCGGCCTGCCCGCCTGGAGCGCGCTGCTGTTCCTGGCCTGGGGTTCCACGGCGCTGGCTTACGCCTGGTACTTTGATGGCGTCAAGGCGCTGGGCGCCGGTGCCGCATCCGGCTACATCACCCTGGTGCCGGTGATTGGCGTGGCCTGCTCGGCCCTGTGGCTGGGCGAGCAGATCGATGCATCGATGCTGGCCGGCGGTGCGATGGCCATCGCTGGCACCGTGGTGATGAACTGGGGCCGGCGCACACCGCGTGCGGTGGCGGCTGCAGCGGCAGCGCGCTAAAGGCCTATCTCTCCTCAGACCGCCAGTGGGTCCTCGTTCAGCTGCGGCGGCAGCTCCGCCCAGGGCTCGTGGATGAACTGCTGGGCCGCATAGTCCATGAAGGCCTGCACGCGCGCGGGCCGGCTGCGGCCCGGCGGGGTGACGATGTTGAGCGACAGCACATCGGCCTCCCAGCCCGGCATGGCGGTCTGCAGGCTGCCATCGCGCAGCTCCTGCCACACCAGAAACGAGGGCTGCAAGGCCAGGCCCATGCCGGCCAGCAGCGCCGGTTGCAGCGCCTCGGCATTGTTCACCTGCATCTGTATCGGCATCACCTGTGTGTACTCGCCATGCCTTGCGTGGCGAAAGCGCCAGCTGGTGCCATAGCGCGCCAGGCTGTACTGGAGGCCCTTGTGCTTGGCCAGATCGCGCGGGTGCACCGGGCGGCCATAGCGCTCGAAGTAGGCCGGCGACCCCACCAGCAAGATGCGCACCTTGCACAGGGTGCGCGCAATCAGGCTCGAATCGCTCAGGTTGGCAATGCGCAGCGCCAGGTCGAAACGGTCGCGGATCAGGTCCACCTGCTCGTCGGCAAAGTGCAGGTTCAGCTCCACATCCGGGTGCATCGCCATGAACCGGGGCAGGATCGGCGATAGCCGCGCAATGCCGAACGACATCGGCGCGGCAATGCGGATCTGGCCGCGCAGGCTGGTGGATCGGTCGGTGATGTCGGCCTCCACCGCCTCGCCCTCCTGCAGGATGCGCGTGGCCCGCTCCAGCGCGCTGCTGCCGGCGTCCGTCAGTGCCATGCGGCGCGAGGTGCGGTGGAACAGGCTGGTCTTCATGCGTCCCTCCAGCCGCGTGATGGCCTTGGACACCGTTGCCTGCGACAGCGCCAGCTCGGCAGCGGTGCGCGCGAACGATCCGGTCTCGGCCACCTTGGCAAAAATGGCCCAGGCCTCCAGGTCAGGCAGCTTGCTCATGGCTTCATCGCTTTCTCGATCACATCAAATATGGAATGAATGCTTTTCTATATTTTCTATTTTAATCATATTCAAGGCGACCTACACTTTCTTCATCGACGACAAAACACCTGGAGAAAGACATGATTGAACGACGCAGCTTTGACAGCCTGGGCGGTGCCAACCACGGTTGGCTCGATGCCAAGCACCACTTCTCTTTTGCAGACTACCGTGACGCCCAGCGCGTGAACTGGGGTGCTCTGCGGGTCTGGAACGATGACACCATCGCCCCCCAAACCGGCTTCCCACCACACGGCCATGCCGACATGGAAATCATCACCTATGTCCGTGAAGGTGCCATCACCCACGAAGACAGCCTGGGCAACCGGGGCCGCACCGAAGCCGGTGATGTGCAGGTGATGAGCGCCGGCAGCGGCGTGCGCCACTCGGAATACAACCTGGAGTCCACGACGACCCGCATCTTCCAGATCTGGATCCTGCCCGACCGCCAAGGCGACAAGCCCAGCTGGGGTGCCAAGCCCTTCCCCAAGGGCGACCGCAGCGGCAAGTTCGTGACCCTGGCCAGCGGCATGGACGGTGATGGTGACGCGCTGCCCATCCGCGCCAATGCCCGGGTGCTGGGAGCCACGATCAAGGCCGGCGAAAGCCTGGACTACGGTTTCGAACATGCCGACCGCTATGGCTACCTGGTCCTTGCCAAGGGCAGTGCCTCGGTCAACGGTGTGGCGTTGTCCAGCCGCGATGGTGCCGCCATCCATGGCGAAACCACGATCCGCATCACCGCCACCGAAGACACCGAAATCGTGCTGGTGGATGCACCGGCCCTGAACTAAGTCAGCCCAGATTCCTTTTTCAACACACGCCTTCCCCGTTTTTTCACTTTTCCAAGAGCACGCACCATGACCAACAAGCAATTCCTCGAAGTCCTGACCCCCGCCAACAGCCAGATGATCTTCATCGACCAGCAGCCACAGATGGCTTTTGGCGTGCAGTCCATCGACCGCCAGACCCTGAAGAACAACGTGGTGGGCCTGGCCAAGGCGGCCAAGGTGTTCGGCGTGCCGACCACCCTCACCACGGTGGAGACCAATAGCTTCTCGGGCCACACCTACCCAGAGCTGCTGAACGTCTTCCCCGGCAACCCCATCCTGGAGCGCACTTCGATGAACTCCTGGGACGACCAGAATGTGCGTGATGCGCTGGCCGCCAATGTCGCCAAGGGCCACAAGAAGATCATCGTCTCCGGCCTGTGGACCGAGGTCTGCAACACCACCTTTGCCCTGAGCGCCATGCATGACGCCGGCTACGAGATCTACATGGTGGCCGATGCCTCGGGCGGCACCTCGCTCGAAGCGCACAACCAGGCCATGCAGCGCATGGTGCAGGCCGGTGTGGTGCCCGTCACCTGGCAACAGGTGCTGCTGGAATGGCAGCGTGACTGGGCCAAGCGCGAGACCTATGACGCCGTGATGGACATCGTGCGCGAACACTCCGGTGCCTACGGCATGGGTGTGGACTACGCCTACACGATGGTGCACAAGGCGCCAGAGCGTGCACAGCACGGCAGCACCATCGGCCCCAAGCCCGCTGTTTAACCGTTTTAGGGGGCAACGCCCCCGCCTGCCGCCTGCAGCCCCTCACCATCCACCACGCACGCAACCGCCATGACCACCTCCAGCCCCGACACCATTTTTCACAACGGCCGCTTCACCACCTTGAACAAGGCCCAACCCACGGCCAGTGCCGTGGCCATCCGCGATGGCAAGTTTGTCGCGGTGGGCAGTGATGCCGAGGTGCTGGCGCTGGCCAGCAGTGGCACCCGCAAGGTTGACCTGCAAGGCCGCAGCGCGCTGCCGGGTCTGTTTGACAACCACACCCATGTGATCCGGGGCGGTCTGAACTTCAACATGGAGCTGCGCTGGGACGGGGTGCGGTCGCTGGCCGATGCGCTGGAGATGCTGCGCCAGCAGGTGGCGATCACGCCGGCACCGCAGTGGGTGCGCGTGGTGGGCGGTTTTACCGAGCACCAGTTTGTGGAAAAGCGCCTGCCGACCCTGGCCGAGATCAATGCGATTGCGCCGGACACCCCCGTGTTCCTGCTGCACCTGTATGACCGCGCCCTGCTGAACGCCGCTGCGCTGCGCGCCGTGGGCTACCACCGTGATACGCCCCAGCCACCAGGCGGCGAGATTGTGCGCGACAGCCAGGGCAACCCGCAGGGCCTGCTGCTGGCCAAGCCCAATGCCACCATCCTCTATTCCACCTTGGCCAAGGGCCCCAAGCTGCCCTTCGAGTACCAGGTCAACTCCACGCGCCATTTCATGCGCGAGCTCAACCGCCTGGGCGTGACCGGTGTCATCGACGCCGGTGGTGGCTCGCAGAACTACCCCGATGACTACCAGGTCATCGAAGAGCTCAATAAGCAAGGCCAGATCACCGTGCGCCTGGCCTACAACCTGTTCACACAAAAGCCCAAGGAAGAGAAGGACGACTTTCTGCAATGGACGCAATCGGTCAAGTACAAGCAGGGCAACGACTACTTCCGCCACAACGGCGCCGGCGAGATGCTGGTGTACTCGGCGGCCGACTTTGAAGACTTTCGCCAGCCCCGCCCCGACATGCCCCCGCAGATGGAGACCGAGCTGGAAGATGTGGTGCGCGTGCTGGTCCAAAACCAATGGCCCTGGCGCCTGCATGCCACCTATGACGAGACCATCAGCCGCGCGCTCGATGTCTTCGAAAAGGTGCACCAGGAAACCCCCATCGACGGCCTGAACTGGTTCTTTGACCACGCAGAAACCATCTCCGACCGCTCGATCGACCGCATCGCCGCGCTGGGTGGCGGCATTGCCGTGCAGCACCGCATGGCCTACCAGGGCGAGTACTTTGCCGAGCGCTATGGCCACAAGGCGATGGAAGCCACGCCGCCCGTCAAGAAGATTCTGGAAAAAGGCGTCAAGGTCTCCGCCGGTACCGATGCCACCCGCGTGGCCTCGTACAACCCCTGGGTGTCGCTGTCCTGGATGGTGACCGGCAAGACCGTCGGCGGCATGCAGATGTACCCCGAGCGCAACCTGCTCGACCGCGAAACCGCGCTGCGCATGTGGACCGAGAACGTGGCCTGGTTCTCCAACGAGGAAGGTGCGCGTGGCCGCATCCAGGTGGGCCAGTTTGCCGACCTGATCGTGCCGAACAAGGACTATTTCCAGGTGCCCGAGGATGAAATCTCCTTCCTCACCTCGGACCTGACCGTGGTCGGTGGCCGGGTGGTCTATGGGGCAGGCAGCTTTGCCCGCCATGACGACAACCCCCTGCCCCCTGCAATGCCCGATTGGTCGCCCGTGCGCCGCTTTGGGGGCTATGGCGCCTGGGGCGAGCCCGAAGGTGCCGGCAAAAACTCGCTGAACCCCGCCCGCTACCGCAGCCTGGCTGCTGGCTGCGGTTGCGGCAGCCACTGCGGCATGCACGGCCACCAGCATGCCGATGCCTGGGCCTCCCAGGTGCCGGCCTCCGACATGCAAGGCTTCTTTGGCGCACTGGGCTGCTCCTGCTGGATGTCCTGAGCGACCTGCCCCCGTTTTGAAATTCTGCTGATCCGAGACCTGCCATGAACCACCCCCATCCCGACCATCCCCCGGCGCAGCCCGCTGCCCCGGCCCCGCCTTCCGGCGGCAGCTTTGCCCCCTTGCAGCAAAAACTGTTTGCCGTGCTGTGGATCGCCACCGTCGTCGGCAACACCGGCAGCTTTGTGCGCGATGTGGCCAGCGCCTGGCTAATGACCGACCTGTCGCCCTCGCCAACGGCCGTCGCGCTGGTGCAGGCGGCAGCCTCGGCACCGGCCTTTTTGCTGGCGATACCGGCAGGCGTGCTGTCCGATATCCTGGACCGCCGCAAGTTCCTGATTGCCATCCAGGTGCTGCTGGCCTGCGTCAGCATTACCTTGATGACCCTGTCGGCGATGGGCATGCAGACGGTGGGCTCGCTGGTGGCACTGACCTTTCTGGGTGGCATTGGCGCCGCGCTGATGGGCCCGACCTGGCAGGCCATCGTGCCTGAGCTGGTCGCCAAGCGTGACCTCAAGTCAGCGGTGGCGCTCAACTCGCTGGGCATCAATATTGCCCGCGCCATTGGCCCGGCTTTGGGTGGTGTGGTGCTGGCCGGCCTGGGTGCCTCGGTCACCTACGGGGTGGATGTGATCAGCTACGCCTTTGTGATTGCCGCACTGCTGTGGTGGCCCCGGCCCAAGGCCGAGCAGGACGACCTGAGCGAACGCTTTGCAGGCGCCTTCCGTGCCGGCCTGCGCTATGCCCGCTCCAGCCGTGAGCTGCATGTGGTGCTGCTGCGTGCCTTCCTGTTCTTTGCACTGGCCAGCTCGGTCTGGGCGCTGCTGCCCCTGGTGGCCCGCCAGCTGCTGGGCGGTGGTGCCGGCTTCTACGGTGTGCTGCTGGGCGCCGTTGGTGTCGGTGCGATTGGCGGAGCCTTCCTGCTGCCCAAGCTGCGTGCCCGTCTGTCGTCCGATGGCCTGCTGCTGATGTCGGCCCTGGTGTCGGCGGCCGTGATGGCCTTCCTGGCGATGTCGCCGCCCCAATGGGCTGCCGTGCTGGCACTGCTGCTGCTGGGCCAATCCTGGATCACCGCGCTCACCACGCTCAACGGTGTCGCCCAGGCCATTCTGCCCAACTGGGTGCGGGGCCGTGCGCTGGCCGTCTACCTGACCGTGTTCAACGGCGCAATGACCTTTGGCAGCCTGAGCTGGGGCTTTACCGCCAAGGCCCTGGGGGTGCCCAGCACCTTGCTGGCGGGTGCTGCCGGCCTGGTTGTGATGGGCCTGATTGCCCACCGCATCAAGCTGCCCGAAGGCGAGGCCGACCTGGTCCCATCCAACCACTGGCCCGAGCCACTGACCGCCCACCCGGTCGACAAGGACCGGGGCCCGGTGATAATCCAGATCCGCTACCACGTAGCCAAGGAGAACCACGCACCCTTCCTCAAGGCCCTCGCCCGCCTGTCTGCCGCCCGCCGCCGCGATGGCGCCTATGCCTGGGGCATCGTGCAGGACACCGCTTCCGAGGACCACTTCATGGAGTGGTTCCAGGTGGAATCCTGGGCCGAGCACCTGCGCCAGCACAAGCGGGTCACCCATAGCGATGCCGATGTGCAAAGCGAAGTGGCGCAGTACCACCAAGGCAGCGAACCCCCGGTGGTCCAGCATTTCCTGTCGGTGAACCACCCCGCCCAAGGCCATGCCTGAGCATTGAATCCAGCCACCCAGGCGGCCCACCGGCCGCCTGGGTGATGCGGTTGAAACGGGCCTGCACGCCGCCGCTGCCGCCGGGCGTGCAGCCGCCTCAAAGCCGATCAGCCGCGCTCAAAAGCCTGTGCACATTGCCAGCCCAGCGCTGCCAGCGGGCCGGCCTTGGCGCCGGTGGCCACCGCATCGGCGGCCGCGGCCGTGCCATCGGCAGCGCGCTGCGCAATGCCGTAGAGGATGGCGGCCATGCGGAACAGGTTGAAGGCCAGGTAGTACTCCCACAACGGGCCCGGGTCGCGGCCCGTGCGCTCGGCATACAACGCCAGGTAGGCGCGCTCGTCAGGGATGCCCAGCGCCGCCAGGTCGCAGCCGCCCATGCCGCGCCACAGCGCAGGCGGCACGCGCCAGGCCATGCCGTGGTAGGCCAGGTCGGCCAGCGGATCGCCCAGGGTGGACAGCTCCCAGTCCAGCACGCCAATGATCTGCGGCTCGCTGCGGTGCCAGACGAGGTTGTCCAGCCGGTAGTCACCATGCACCAGGGTGGTCTCTTCAGCCTTAGGCAGGTGCTGGGGCAGCCAGTCCATCAGCTGCTGCATCGCAGGGTGGATGGGCACGCGCAACTGCTGGGTCTGCTGGCTCCAGCGCCTGGTCTGGCGCGCCACATAGCCGCCCGGGCGGCCATAGCTGCCCAGGCCCAGCGCGGCCGGGTCCAGCTGGTGCAGCGCGGCAATCACGCGGTTCATCTCGCCATACAACGCGGCGCGCTCGGCAGGTTCCATGCCGGGCAAGGCCGGGTCCACCAGCACCCGGCCGTCCAGAAAATCCATCAGGTAAAACGGCGTACCCAGCAGCTCGGCATCGTCGCAATAGGCCAGCATGCGCGGCACAGGCACCGCCGTGCCGGCCAGGGCCTGCATCACCTGGTGCTCGCGGTCAATCGCATGCGCACCGGCCACCAGGCTGCCGGCGGGCTGCTTGCGCAGCACCATCTGCCGGTCGCCCAGCTGCAGCTTGTAGGTGGGGTTGGACTGGCCGCCCGCCAGCACGCTGACGGCGACCGGCTCCCCATTCGACAGGCCCAGGCCCTGCAGATAAGGCTGCAGCCGCTGCGCCAGCGCCTGCGGGCTGTGGCTAGCCGCGCTCACAGCGGGCGCGGCGCTGCGGGCACCGCCTGGATGATCGCCGGCACGCCGCGCTCGGCCTGCGCATCCTTCTCGGCCGCCTGCACCAGCTTGCGCGCCATGCTGAAGCGGTGCACCTCGCTGGGGCCGTCGTAGATGCGGAAAGCGCGCATGTCCATAAAGATGCGCATCACCGGGGTCTCCATGGTCACGCCCTGGCCACCCAGGATCTGCACGCAGCGGTCCACCACGCGCCATTCGGCCTCGGAGCAGACCACCTTGGCCCGGCTCGATTCATAGCTGCCCTGCTCGCCCTGGTCCAGCAGCCAGGCCGTGTGCCAGATGTGCAGGCGCGCGGTGTGCAGGTCCATGTCGTTGTCGGCCAGCATGAAGCCCACGCCCTCATGCGAGGACAGCGGTTTGCCAAAGGCCGTGCGGCGGCGGGCATAGGCCAGCGCCACATCCTGCGCACGCCGGGCCTGGCCCAGCCAGCGCATGCAGTGCGTCAGCCGCGCGGGCGCCAGGCGCACCTGGGCATAGCGAAAGCCCTTGCCGACCTCGCCCAGAATGGCGCTGGCGGGCACACGCAACTTGTCAAAACGCAGCACGCCGTGGCCGCCGGTAAAGCAGGCATCCATCGCATCCATCGAGCGCTCCAGCGTGATGCCGGGCTGGTCCATATCGCTCAGAAACATCGTGGCGCCACCGTCTTCGGTGCGGGCCATGATGATCGCGTAGTCCGCCCCTTCGGCACCGGTGATGAACCATTTGTGCCCGCTGATCAGGTAGTCATCGCCATCGCGCACCGCCACCGTGGCCAGCGCCGCCGGGTCGGAGCCGGCACCGGGCGCGGGTTCGGTCATCGCAAAGCAGGAACGCAGCTGGCCCGCGACCTGCGGGCGCAGCCAGCGCGCCTGCTGGGCCGGGGTGGCGACCGCCTCCATCAGGTGGATATTGCCTTCATCGGGCGCATGGATGTTGAGCGCCGTCGGGCCCAGCCAGGAGTAGCCGGCCTCTTCAAACACCACCGCCTTCTCGACATGGGTGAGGCCCAGCCCGCCCAGTTCGCGCGACGCATGAGGCGTGAGCAGGCCGGCCGCGCGGGCGCGCTCGACCAGCTCGCGGCGCAGCGCCTCATCGGGGCCATGGCGGCTTTGCCGGGCATCGCTCTCCAGCGGAATCACCTGCTCGGCGATAAAGGCGCGGGTCTTGTCGCGCAACGCCAGCAGTTCGGGGGACAGGGAAAAATCCATGGTGCGGTCTTCGGGTAAGGGGGCCTGCAAATGGTGCCATGCGCCGCGTGCCAGGCCGTCACAGTTGAGACAGAGCGGTCCGCTGCCGTAGCGCCGGGCCTGCCGATGACACCCTGGTGTCGTACCCCGGTCTTGCAGATGGGCTATAAACAAAGGATGCCCATCCAAGCCGAATCTGCAGCTCTTACCCCCGTGGCCACCGCTGAGGCCTATACCCGCCACCTGCCGTTGGCGGGTACCACCAATTTCCGCGATCTGGGCGGCTACCAGGGCCTGGACGGCCGCACCGTGCGCTGGCGCAAGCTGTTCCGCTCCGATCACCTGGCCTTGCTCAGCCCCGCATCCCAACTGCAGCTGCTGCGCGAGCTGGGCGTGGCCCGCTCGGCCGATTTTCGCGGCCAGCGCGAGCAGACGGTGGACCACTATGCGATCGACGGCCTCCAGCACCACTCGCTGGCCATCGAGCCGACCCTGGTGCAGCGCGCCTTCAGCCTGATGCAGCAAGGCCAGCGTCTGACCCCCGCCCACACGGTGGAGCTGATGCAGGACACCTACCGCAGCTTCATCCACGACCATGCCGCGCCGTTTGCGCAGTTCTTCGAGATGCTGCTGGACAGCGATGCGCCCATCGTCTTCCACTGCACCGCCGGCAAGGACCGCACCGGCTGGGCCGCCACCTTGCTGCTGACCACCCTGGGCGTGCCCCAGGATGTCGTGCTGCAGGACTACCTGCTGACCAACGACTATTACCACCGCCCGGCCGAAGCCGTGGCCGCTGCCGCCCACATCCCCGAGGAAGTGCTGCAGGTGCTCTGGCGCGTGCAGGAGCCCTTCCTGAGCGCCGCGATCCAGCCCGTGCTGCAGGACTACGGCAGCATCCCCAACTATGTGGAAAAGGTGCTGGGCGTGGATGCAAAGGCACAGCAAAAGCTCGCGCAGATGTATCTGGAATAATCGGTTGTTCCTTCGACCCACGGCCCTCCCGCTGGCCGCCCGCCGATGAACCAACCGCTCTCCCCTCTCCGCCCGCTGGGCACCTTCCGTTGGACACCCCGCCAGATCGCACTGGCCAGCCTGCTGGTGCTGGCCGTTGTGCTGTGCTGGCTGCCGGCTTTTCAGACCATGGCCGACCGCTATGTGGATGACGGCCTGCAACGCTCCCTGCTCAGTTTTGCGACTGCCCGTGCGCTGCACAGCGTCGTCTCGGTGCTGCAGGGCACCGAGCTGGCAGTGCAGCCGATGGGCGTGGGCCTGACCTTGACCCTGGGCCAGGTGCTGGCCCCCATCAGCGACCTGGTGGCGCAGTTTGCCGACTGGATGCTCTGGGCCAGCATTGCCTTTGGCCTGCAAAAGCTGCTGCTGTCCATGGGTGGCAGCTATGGCGTGACGGGGCTGCTCAGCCTCATCGCGCTGGCCTGGCTGCTGCTGCGCTGGCGCCAGCAGGCGGTGCCCACCTGGCTCAGCCGCTTGCTGGTGGTGCTGCTGTTCACCCGGCTGGTGATGCCCGTCACCATCATCGGCAGCGAGGCGCTGTTCCAGCACTTCATCGCGCAGACCTACCAGGAAAACCAGATCGCCACCGAAGGCGCGGTGGGCCAGCTGCAGCAGTTTGATGTGCGCGCCCCGGCCAAGGCGCCAGCTGCGGACGCAGCCACGCCCACCCAGCCGGCCAGCCCCGCCGTGGCGCCGTCATCCAGCCTGTGGGAGCGCTTCAAGCAATGGGGGCAGCAGGCCCAGCAATCGGCCAGCCAGGCGGCATCGGGGGTGCAGGATCTTGTGCGCAACCCGGGCGATGCGCTGCGCGACAAGCTCAATGAGCTGCAGCAGCAGCTCGATCAGCAGGTGGAACGGCTCGTGACCTTGATGGTGGTGTTTGCGCTGCAGACCTTGGTGATACCGCTGGTGCTGGTGTGGGCGCTGCTGCAGCTGTGCAAGGGCCTGCTGGCGGGGCCACGCCAGCCAGTTGCCAAATCGTAGGAGCAGGCTCGCTTACAGCGCGGCGTGCCATTGCGCAATTGCTGCGCCCACCTTGGCCATCACCTCGTCGCTTTGCGCGGTCGTGCGCTCGCCGCCGGTCAGGTAGGCGGTGATGATCAGGCCTTCCGACGCCGCATGGGGCCAGGCGATCAGGCAATCGTTGGCGGTGCTGTGGGCACCGGCACCGGTCTTGCCGCCCACGCGCCACTCTGACGGCAGGCCCGCGCGCACGCGCTTGTCGCCGGTGCGGCTGTCGCTCAGCCATTGCTGCAGCATCGCGCGGCCATAGCCCTTGAGCACATCGCCCAGCAGCAGTGCCTGCAGGGTCGCCTGCATCGCACGCGGCGTGGTGGTGTCGCGCGGGTCGCCGGGCTCGGCCGTGTTGAGCAGGGGCTCGATACGGTCCAGGCGTGTCGCCTTGTCGCCCAGGGTGCGCAGCCAGGCCGTCAAGGCTTCGGGCCCGCCGCTGGCGCGCAGCAGCAGGTTGGCGGCGACGTTGTCGCTCAGCACCACAATCGCCTCGCTCAGCTCCAGCAGGCTGATGCCGCCAGGCTGGTCCTTGTACTTTTCCGTCACCGGCGCATAGGGCACCATGTCGGCCGAGGTCACCAGCACCTGCTGGCCCAGGTCGAGCGCACCGGTCTGCCCCAGGTACAGCACATGGGCGGCCAGCAAGGTCTTGAAGGTGCTGCACATCGGAAAGCGCTCATCGCTGCGGTAGCCGGCCTCGCCGCCGGTCTCGGCATCGAACGCATAAACGCCCAGGCGGCCACCGCTCTGGGCTTCAATCAGGGTCAGCGCCTTGTGCAGGGCACGGTCGGCACGGGGATGGGCAGACTGGCGGGAGGCGCATCCGGCCAGGCTAAAAACGGAGCCGCTACCCATGACCAGGGTGGCGGCTACAAAGTGGCGTCGTTGCATGGTTTTGCTCGCTGAAGAGGGCCACGGCCGTGGCGATCCACCAAGCATACCTTGGCCCCAAGCCTGCGCCAGGCGATGGCGCAAGCTTTGCTGCGGCAGCGCAACAGCCTAGGCTTTTTCGATCTTCAACGCGACCTCGTCGAGCAGCGCAGCAATCTTGTCGATCTGCTCGGCCGACAGTGCCGTCTCGCCGTCGCCGGCCATCTTCAGGCGCAGGGCCATCTTGAAGTTCTCGATCGCGCGCACCAGCTGCGGCGGGCGCTGGCGGGCATCGCGGTCCTTGCCACGGGCCAGGCGCGTCAGCAGCAGCTGCAGTGCATCGGCTTGCTCGGCGAGGGCCTGCTCGCCTTCGGCGGTGATGGTGTAGCGCTTGCGGCCGCCTTCGGATTCGCTGGCCGTGGCATGGCCCATGTCCACCAGGTAGCTCAAGGTCGGGTAGATGGTGCCGGGGCTGGGCTGGTAGTCACCGCCGACCAGCTCGCCCACGGCGCGGATCACGTCGTAGCCATGGCTGGGTTGCTGGCCAATCAAATGCAGCGCCAGCAGCTTGAGGCCGCCGGCCTCGAACATGCGCTCACGCTTGTGCGCCAGGTGGCGCGCAGCGTCCGGCCCGTGGCCATGGCCGTGCGGGCCGTGGCCCGGGCCATCGCCATGGTGGCGTGGGCCCCGGCCGGGCCCGCCCTCTTCGCCCATATGGCGTCCACGGGGGCTGTGCAGGTGATGGTGGTGCTGAAAGTGGTGATGGGGATGTGGCATCTGTGTTCCTTTACTAAGATGCATCTAAGATATATCTTTCAATCGAAGATTTCAAGCCGGTTTTTTGTAAAGATATATCTTTGTCGCCGTTACCGACAGCGCCACACAGACCGTGCATCAACGAAGAATATATAAGACATATACAATTCGCATATGTTTTATAGAGGATAGCCATGGGTATCGTCAAAATTTCCGACCCGATGCATGAGAACCTGCGGGTCGCGGGCGCGGCGCTGAGCCGCTCTATCAATGCACAGGCCGAGCACTGGATGCGGGTGGGCATGCTCGCCGAGATGTACCCTGATCTGGACCACCGCGCGATCTGCCAGGTGCTGGTGCAGGCGGAGCTGGACGGTGGCCTGGATATCCATTCGCTGGTGGCCAAGGCAAGGATGGCGGCATGAAGCAGCGCATCACGCCTGTGCATACCGCCAGCGAGCTGGCCAGTGCGCGCCAGGCCGCGCAGTTGGCGGCCGAGGTGCTGGAGATGATTGCACCCCATGTGGTGCCGGGGGTCAGCACCGCGGCGCTCGATGCCATCTGCCACGACTACATCGTGAACGTGCAAAAGGCGGTGCCAGCCAATCTGGGTTACCAGGACTACCCCAAGACCATCCTCACCTCGGTGAACCATGTCGTCTGCCACGGCATTCCGTCCGAGGAACGGATTCTGAAAAAGGGCGATATCGTCAACATCGATGTGGCGGTCATCAAGGATGGCTGGTTTGGCGACACCAGCCGCATGTACTTTGTCGGCACGCCCAGCATTCTGGCCAAGCGCCTGGTCGAGACCACCTATGAGGCGCTGCGCGCGGGGATTGCCCAGGTGCGGCCGGGCGCCACCCTGGGCGATATTGGCCATGCGATCGAGACGGTGGCCAAGCGCGCAGGCTTTGGTGTGGTGCGCGAGTTCTGCGGCCATGGCATTGGCCAGACCTACCACGATGCCCCGAATGTGCTGCACTACGGCAACCCGGGCGAGGGCCTGGTGCTGGAGGCCGGCATGCTGTTCACGATCGAGCCCATGCTCAATGCCGGCAAGCGCCAGGTCAAGACCTTGGCCGATGGCTGGACCGTCGTGACCCAGGACCATTCGCTGTCGGCGCAGTGGGAGCACATGGTGGCGGTGACGCCCGATGGCCATGAGGTGCTGACGACCTGGCCGAACGGCACCGGCAGCTACGCACCGGTTTAAACCTCAGTTCGCTGGGTCGGCCCCGTCGGCGGGCCGTGGATCGATATCCACCACCAGCCGCTCCGGCTCGACCAGCGCATCCAGGTGCTTGCAGGCCCATTTGCTGTGGCCATCGATGCCGGCCACCGTGTGGCCGTCGGCAATCACATCGCCGTGCTCGACCAGGTAGACGCTGGTATTGAACACAAAGCGCGAGACTTCAGCAGGGTCCAGCTCGGAGAACAGCAGCTGCACATCAGGCACGCCAAAGGTGGCGCCGCCCAGGCTGTCCATCAGCATCTCGCCGGGGCGGTTGCTGATGTTGAAAAAACGCACGTTGACGACGCCGTAGTAGACAAAGCCCTCGGCATGGGCCTGCAGGTAGCGCTGCGGGTTCAGCAGGCAGCCGGCATTGGTCTGGCTGATGGCAGTGACGCCCCCGTTCTCGATCAGCACATGCATGACCGCTTGCAGAATCTCCAGCCGCTCAGGCACCGACAGGCCCCGGCCCATGAACTCGCTCACCAGCACGCAGTGCTGGCACTGGGCCAGCGCACTCTCCTTCTCGGGCCAGTCCCAGGTTTGCTCCAGCGCGCTGGCGTAGTCGGTGGGGTCCATAGCCTCGCCCGCGCGGATGATCGCGATCTCGCTGGGCACGCCTTTCTTGTCGCTGTAGTCCACGCAGTAGTCGCGCAGCGCCAGCAAGATAGTGTCGCCATCTGCGACCAGATCCACCGCGCCCAGGCGCTCGGCCAGTGCGGCGCGCAAGGTTTCGCCATCCAGCATTGCGGGCTGGGCGTACAACGCTTCAAAGGCCCACATATCGGGGGCCATGCGGGGCTCGGGATGGGGTTGTTCCATTGGCATGCCTGGGCAGTGAAAAGGGTCGCATTTTGCCATGCCGCCACGACGCCTATAGCACCTGGGCTTTTGCCTCCAAGCCTATGATAGTCATTCACAATGAGAGAAACCAAACTAGGAGGAATCAAAATGGATAGCAACGATTTGGAGTATGTCGGCTTTTGGCCGCGCGTAGGGGCAGCGCTGATCGACTCGTTAGTGCTTCTGGTGCTCTTGATACCGGCGATCTACCTCGTGTACGGCTGGGAGTATTTTCTGGATGAGGCGCTGATAAAGGGCCCGGCCGATGTACTGATCAGCTGGGTGCTGCCAGCGGTGGCCTGCATCTGGCTATGGGTCAAGCTGCGGGCCACGCCAGGCAAGATGCTGGTGGGTGCCGAGGTGGTGGACGCTACTACTGGCGAAACCATAAGCCTCAAGCAAGCGATCATCCGTTACTTGGGCTACTTCGTGTCAACCATTCCACTGTGCCTGGGTATCTTCTGGGTTGCCTTTGACCCGCGCAAGCAGGGCTGGCACGACAAGATTGCCGGCACCGTGGTGGTGCGCCGCAAAGGTGGGCGCACCCAGCCGGTTACTTTCAAAGACCAGCGGCTGGGTTAAGCCGGCCCGCATCTGGGGCCAGACTGGGCCTATCAGTCCAGATGGGTCAGCAGGTGCAGCCAGAAGCGCGCCCGCATCTCCAGGGTGGATACCAGGATGTGCTCGTACACCGTGTGGGCGCCGTCGCCGTCGGCGCCCAGGCCGTCCAGCGATGGCACGCCCATGGCCGAGGTGAAGTTGGCATCACTGCCGCCACCGGTGGGGGGTGCTTCTTCGAGTGCAAAGCCGGCCTCGCGGGCCGATTGCTGGGCCTTGGCCAGCAGCGCTTCGGCGCGCGCGTCCTTCACCATCGGTGGACGGTTCACCTCCACATCGATATCCAGCGCCAGGCCTTCGCCGACAGGGCGCAGTGCGCGCATCTTGCCCACCAGCTCATCGGCAGCCTGCAGATCGGGCAGGCGGAAATCGACCACGCACTTGCAGAAGGCGGGCACGGTGTTGGTGGTGGTGCCGCCTTCGATGGTGCCCACGCTCACGGTCACGCCACGCTGGTAGTCGGTCATCGCTTCCAGCGCCAGGATCTGGTGCGCCATTTCGCGGATCGCGCTGCGGCCCTTGTCATGGGCAACGCCGGCATGCGATGCCAGGCCCTTGACGCCCAGGCGCAGCATGCCGGTGCCCTTGCGCGCGGTCACGCAGCGGCCGCCGTTGGCGCGCGCGGGTTCGGCCACCAGGCAGTAGCGCGCATGGCGGGCAAAGGCCTCGATGTGCTTGCGCGATGCGTGGCTGCCAGTTTCCTCGTCGGGCACGATCAGCAGGTCCACCGGCAGCGGGGTGCTGCCCGGCGTGGCCACCGCGCTCAGTGCGGTCAGCGCCAGGTAGATGCCGGCCTTCATGTCGTAGCCACCGGGGCCGTAGAGGCGGTCGCCTTCGATGCGGATCGGGTTGTCGGCCAGCATGCCGATGGGGTGCACGGTGTCCGCGTGGCCCAGGATCAGCAGGCCTTCCCGGGTATCACCCTCGGCGCGGTTCGTGATGTGCAGCACGGGCAGCACCGGGCCGGGCGTATGCTTGCCCTCGGCCTGCGTCTCGATCACCGTGGCGCGCAGGCCCGCCGCTGCGGCCTGGGCGCGCATCATCTCGACCATGCGGGCGATCGACGCGGGGTTGTTCGATGGCGATTCGCAGCGCATCCATTCCGAAATGCCGTCCACCAGTTGTTGCGTTGTTGCTTGCATCCTTGTTCCTTGGGTCTTGTCGAAAAGTGATAGAGCTTGGTCAGGCGGTGACGCGGCCAGCCCAGGGGGCCAACCAGTCCGCATCGGGCATGCGCCCCTCAAACCATAGGTGGGCGCAGACATGGCTCATGGCCTCGCCATCGTGGCCAATGCCTGCGACCTCATGCAGCTGCCAGGCCAGCGGCATGCCCAGCCGGGCTGCGGCCTGCAGGCCGGCAGCGTAGTAGTGGTGGGCGCGGGCAAAGCGGTGCGGGCCCTGGCGCAGCGCGGCGGGCTCGGCCGGCAGGTTGGGGTCCTGGGTGTCGGTGTCGCGGTCGCCCGCCAAAATGACCAGCGGTGTGCGCAGCAGCCGGGCCAGCGCCCCATCAGCCAGGCCAATGCCGGCCAGGCCTTGCGGAAAGTCCTGCTGGGCATCGGGCAAGGTGTACCAGCCCGGGTTGCCCGCCGCCACGCCGGCAAAGCCGGCAGCACCCAAGGTGCTGACCAGCCGGTGCACAAACTGACCGCCGGCCGAATGGCCAAACAGGTAGAGCGGCTGCTGCTGCACCACCCCGGCATCGCGCAGTTGCTGGGCCAGGTTCATCACCGCCTGGTAGGCCCAGTAGTCACGCGGCTGCAGGTCGCCCTCTTCGCTCCAGACGCTGCCGTTGTTGTAGCTCTCCACGCCCGGCCAGTGCGCGTTGCCAAAGGTGGGGGCGATGATCTGCAGGCCATAGCGGTCCGCAGTGGGCATCCAGAAGTCGCGGTAGTCATCGCCATTGCGCAGCACGCCATGCTGCACCAGCACCAGCGGCGCATCGGCGGTTACGCCTTCAGGTCGGTAGCAGTTCAGGGTGATCGGCAGGTAGAGCGCGCCGTCACCGGCTTGCCAGTCGATGGCAAAACGGCCGTGCTGCCGGGTAAAACGTTGCCAGTCCATGCGGTGGTGTCCTCCGTAGTCGTCCAGCGATCAGTCCAACAAATGGCAGGCGGTCACATGGCCGGCTGCCGTCTCGCGCAGGCGTGGCACCTCCTGCTTGCAGCGCTCCATCGCATGCGGGCAGCGCGGGTGGAAGGTGCAGCCCGAGGGCGGGTTCAGCGGCGAGGGGATCTCGCCCTTGATAGGGGTGAACACGCGCTTGCGCCGGCCCACATCGGGCACCTCGGCCAGCAGCGCCTGGGTGTAGGGGTGCTGGGCCTGGCCAAAGATCTCGGCCGTGGGCGCCATCTCCACGATCTTGCCCAGGTACATGATGGCCACCTTGTCGGAGATGTGGCGCACCACGCCCAGGTCATGGCTGATGAACAGGTAGGTCAGGCCGCGCTGGGCGCGCAGGTCCATGAACAGGTTGATCACCTGCGCCTGGATGGACACATCAAGTGCGGCCACCGGCTCGTCGCAGACCAGGAACTCCGGCGTCACCATCAGCGCGCGGGCAATGCCGATGCGCTGGCGCTGGCCACCGGATATCTGGTGCGGCAGGCGGGCGCGGTACTCGCTGGCCAGGCCCACTTCGGCCAGCGCGGCATCGACCTTGCCGGGCACTTCGGCCGCAGGTGCCAGCTTGTGCACATGCAGCGCTTCGCCCAGGATCTGGTGCAGCTTCTGGCGCGGGTTGAGCGAAGCCTGCGGGTCCTGGAACACCATTTGCACGCCCAGGGTGTAGGCCAGCTTGTCCTGGCCGCCCAGTTGGCTCACGTCCTGGCCCTTGTAGAGCAGCTGGCCTTCGGTCGCAGGGTGCAGGCCGGCCACAACGCGGCCCAAGGTGGACTTGCCGCAACCGGATTCGCCCACCAGGCCCAGCACCTCGCCCTTGGCGATCTGCAGGTTGACGCCGTTGACGGCATGCACGGTGCGCGTCTGCGCGGGCTGCCGGGCGACGGCGCCGACGATTTTCTGCAGCAGATCGGGCGCGCTGACAAAGCGCTTGTGCACATCGCGCAGTTCAATCACAGGGGGGGTCATCGCGGTCATGCGGCAGGTGCCTCCAGCGGTACAAAGCAGCGGAATGCGCGGCCGGGAATGGTAGTGACGGGGGGCTGCTCATCCACGCAGCGCGGGATGGCGCGGCTGCAGCGCGGCGCAAAGGCACAGCCGGGCACGCGGCCCGACAGGCTGGGCGCCATGCCGTTGATCTGCGTCAGGCGCTCGCCTGGCGTGGCCTGGGCGGGCAGCGAATTGAGCAGGCCCTGGGTATAGGGATGGCGCGGGGCATCCAGCACCTCGGCAACGGTGCCGGTCTCGACAATGCGGCCGCCATACATCACGGCCACCCGGTCGGCCAGCTCGGCGATCACGCCCAGGTCGTGGGTGATCCAGATCAGCGCCGTGCCCTGGGCCTGGCAGATCTGCTGCATGCGGTAGAGGATCTGGCCCTGGATGGTGACATCCAGCGCCGTCGTGGGCTCATCGCAGATGATCAGGTCGGGGCGGTTGAGCATTGCAATCGCAATCGCCACGCGCTGGCGCATGCCGCCCGAGAACTCATGCGGGTAGCTGCGCAGACGCTTCTCCGGCGCGGGGATGCCGACCATGGCCAGCGCCTCCACGCAGCGCTGCAGCGCCTGCGCCTTGGGCAGCTTCTGGTGCGCGTCGATGGCTTCGAGCATCTGCTCTTCGATGCGCAGCACCGGGTTGAGCGTCATTAGCGGATCCTGGAAGATCATCGCGATGCGGTCGCCGCGCAGCTTGCGCATGGACTCGGCCGACAGCTCGCGCAGGTCCTGGCCCTTGAACAGCACCTTGCCCTGGGTGACTTCACCGGGGGCATCGATCATGCCGAAGATGGAGAAGCCGGTGACCGACTTGCCCGAGCCGGATTCACCGACCAGGCCCAGGATTTCACCCGCCTCCAGGCGGATATCGATGTCGCTGACGGCGGGCCAGGCGCCCTCTTCGGTGTGGAACACCGTCTGCAGATCTTGTACTTCAAGCAAAGGGATAGTCATTACTTCCTCGGGTCCAGAGCTTCACGCAGGCGGTCGCCGATCAGGTTGATCGACAGGATCAGGGCCAGCAGCGCCAGGCCGGGGAACATGCTGATCCAGTAGTCACCCGACATCAGGTACTGAAAGCCGTTGGCAATCAGCAGGCCCAGGGAGGGTTCGGTAATCGGCACACCCACGCCCAGGAAGGACAGGGTGGCTTCGAGCACGATGGCATTGGCAATCTGGATGGTAGCGAACACCATCACCGGGCCCATGCAGTTGGGCAGCAGGTGGCGCGTCATGATGCGCCAGCCGGGGAAGCCCAGGTTCTTGGCCGCCTCGATGTATTCCTTCTTGCGCTCTTGCAAGGCGCGGCCGCGCATGATGCGCGCGTAATGCGCCCACTGCACCAGCACGATGGCAATCACCACCTTGTCTACGCCCCGGCCCAGAATGGCCAGCAGCACCAGCGCCACCAGGATGGTGGGAAAGCCGAGGATGAAGTCGACGATGCGCATCAGCACGGTATCGACCCAGCCGCCAAAATAGGCCGCAACCAGGCCCACCAGGCTGCCGATAATGGTCGCGAGCACCACGGCGCTCAGGCCCACCATCAGGCTGATGCGCAGGCCATGCAGGATGGCCGAGAGCATGTCGCGGCCCTGGTCGTCGGTGCCCAGCCAGTAGGTCATGCCCGAAGCGGCTTCGGACATGGGCTTGAGGCGGCCGTCCATCAGGTCGAGCGCGCCCAGGTCATAGGGGTTTTGCGGCGACAGAAACGGCGCCAGCAGCACCACGGCCAGCAGCAGCACGAGGGCGATCACCGCACCCTTGACGGAGGGCTTGCTGCGCAGTTTCTTCAGGATGGCACGCCGCTGGGGCGTGTCTTGCAGGGGCTGGGCCCGCTTGCTGGGATCGATGGTCATCAGGGATTTATCGGGCTGCATCATTGGGCCTCCTGCAGCTGTACGCGCGGATCCAGCACGGCATAGGCCAGGTCCACCAAGAGGTTGATCATCACGAAGATGAAGGTGACCAGCATCACATAGGCCACCACGACCGGGCGGTCGAGCTTGTAGATGCTGTCAATCAAAAGCTTGCCCATGCCGGGCCAGGCGAACACGGTCTCGGTGATGGTCGAGTAGGCGATCAGGGTGCCGAACTCCATGCCGATCACGGTAACCACGGGGATCAGGATGTTGCGCAGGATGTGGCGGGTCAGGATGCGGCGCTCGCTGATGCCCTTGGCGCGCGCGAACTTCACATACTCCTGGGTCTTGGCCTCCATCACACCGGTGGCGGTAAGCCGCAGCACCAGCGCGATATTGCCCAGCGCCAGGTTGATGGCCGGCAGCATCACATGGCTCCAGCCATCGGCGGTGAACAGCGACAGCGGCACGCCCAGCACATTGACCGTGTCACCCCGGCCCGACGACGGCAGCCACTGCAGCCAGACGGCGAACATCAGGATCAGCATCATGCCCTGCCAGAAGTTGGGCAGCGAAAAGCCCAGCACCGAGCCGCCCATCAGGCTTCGGCCCAGCGGCTTGTCGTTGAAGAGGCCGGCCACCAGGCCCAGCGGAATGCCGATCAGGCAGGTCAGCCCAATCGCGACAACGACCAGCTCGAAGGTCGCGGGAAAGCGCTGCACGATCAGCTCGATCGCGGGGATGCCATGCACAAAGGAGGTGCCCAGATCGCCCTGGAAGGCGCGGGTCAGAAAACTCCAGTACTGCAGCCAGACCGGCAGGTCCAGCCCCAGGCGCTTGATCATCGCCAGGCGGTCTGCATCGCTGGCCTCGGCGCTCACCAGCAGCTCGATGGGGTCGCCCACCGCGTAGACCGCCATGAACACCACCAGCGAGACCGCCAGCAGCACCAGAAAACTTTGCACCATGCGGCGCAGGATATAGACGATCACATTACGTCCTCAAAATTAGAATGCCATGCGCTGTCACCTGCATGGTTGTCGCCCTCTGTGGAGTCTTTTCATCGTGGGGCGTACAAAATCACAAAGCCCGCATGGCCCCACCACTGGAGCTGGATGCGGGCCATGCCAGGGACCGGGCCTGTCTTGCGCCCGGTGTGGCATCAACTTGCTATTTCGGTTTGACCGACATGGCCAGCGTGTACTGGTCGCGTCGGCCTTCGTAGCTCAACCCTTTCTTGAATGCCCAGATGCTGCTCTCAAAGTGCAGCGGAATCAGCGGAACGTTGGCCAGCGCAATCTGCGTGGCCTGTTGGTAGGCGGCCTTGCGCGCGTTCGCGTCCATCTGCGACATGGCCGGCACAAACACCTGGTCAAACGCGGGCAGGCTAAAGCCGCCGTAGTTGCTGGTGCCCAGGCCCTTGTCCTTGTCGGTAGTGGCCACCCAGTACTGGAACAGGCCCGAGGCCTCGCCGTTCTCCGATGGCCAGCCGCCCATCGCAAAGCTGAACTCGCGCTTGGCGCGCTTGGGGAAATAGATGGCTGCCGCCTGTGCATCCACCGTGGTCTTGATGCCGATGCGCGTCAGGTACTGGGCCACCGCCTGCGCGATCTGGCCGTCGTTGATGTAGCGGTCATTGGTGGTGGTCAGGGTCAGCTCAAAGCCTTGCGGGTAGCCGGCCTCGGCCAGCAGCTTCTTGGCGGCTTCGGGATCGAACTTGATCTCGGTCGGCTTGTCGAGGCTGCCAAACATGCCCGTGGGCATGTACTGGTTGGCAACGGTCGCCATGCCATCCATCAGCCGCTGCACGATGGCCTTGCGGTCAATGGCCATGTTGATGGCCTGGCGCACGCGCAGATCCTGCAGCGGGTTCTTGCCATCGGCGGCCTTGGCAAACGGGCTTTGTGCGCGGCCGGCATCCGGCTGGAAGAAGATCAGACGGGTGGACGGCGTGGCGACAAAGTCGAGCTTGTTGTTGTCCTTGATGCGCGGCAGGTCGCGCGCAGCGGGGCTTTCGATGATGTCGTAGTCCCCGGACATCAGGCCCGTCAGGCGCGGGCCGGCATTGGGCACGGGCACCATCTTGACGGTCTTCCAGTGCGGCTTGCTACCCCAGTAGCCTTCGTTGCGCTCCATCTCGATACCGGTGCCCTTGACATAGGACTTGAGCTTGTAAGGGCCCGTGCCGATGGACAGCTTGCCGGTGTTGAAATCGGCCACCGTGGGCCAGGGCGAGGTGACGCCGCAGCCCTCCTTGGGCGCAAAGCGCAGCTTGTCGAACTTGGCGATGCCGCTCCAGATGATGGGCAGTGAACGCGCCAGCTCATTGGGCATCGTCGGGATGGGCCGCTCGCTCTTGATGATGACGGTGTAGTCATCGGGCGTCTGCACATCGCTGAAGCTCTGGGCCGGCTCCATGTAGGAGCGCGAAACATTGGTCTCGTTGTTCAGCACGCGGCACAGCGTAAACAGCACATCCTTGGAGGTGAAGGGCTCGCCATTGGAGAACTTCACACCCTGGCGCAGTTTCAGCTCCCAGGTGTTGTCATCGACGGCGCGCCAGGACTGGGCCAGCCCCGGGATCAGCTCCATCTGCGCATTGCGGTTGATCAGCGACTCGAAGACATGGGCCGAGAACGCGTCGTTGGTGGTGACCTTGTGGTAATGCGGGTCAGCGGCGGTGGGCTCGGAGGCGAGGCCGATGGTCAGCGACTGGGCGGCAGCCATGCCCGCAGGCAGGGCCAACGCAGCCAGGCTGGCCAGCGACAAGGGTGTGCGGCGCGAGATCTTCTTGGTAGACACAGGTCGTTCCTCCTTGGTTAAAAGCCTCGTAGGGCAATGCAAGTGCCGTGCCACTACGTATTCCTCATTGCCCACGCCGGGGTGCAAGAACCTGTTCTAAAACCCCGGCTGCCGCAAGCGCCTTGCTTACTTGGCGGGCTTGACCGACGTTGCCAGCGTGTACTGGTCGCGGCGGCCTTCGTAGCTCAGCTCTTTCTTGAAGGCCCAGATGCTGCTTTCAAAGTGCAGCGGGATCAGCGGCACGTTGTCCAGCGCGATCTGCGTGGCCTGCTCCAGCATGGCCTTGCGCTTGACCGGGTCCACCGTCTTGGCAGCCGGAATGTAGACCTTGTCGAACTCGGCATTGCTGAACGCACCGTAGTTGCTGGTGCCCAGGCCCTTGGGCGAATCGGTGCTGGCCACCCACAGCTGGAACAGGCCCGAGGCCTCGCCGTTCTCCGAAGGCCAGCCGCCGATGGGGAAGCTGAACTCACGCTTGGCGCGCTTGGGGAAGTAGATCGACGCGGTCATCGCATCGACCTTGGTCTTGATGCCGATGCGGGTCAGGTACTGCGCGACCGCTTGCGCAATCTGCGCATCGTTCATGTAGCGGTCGTTCGTCGACGACAGGGTCATCTCGAAGCCATTGGGATAGCCGGCTTCGGCCAGCAGCTTCTTGGCGCCTTCGGGGTCGAACTTGATCTCGGGGGCCTTCACGCTGCCAAACATGCCATCGGGCATGTACTGGTAGGCGGGGGTGGCCATGCCGTCCATCAGGCGCTGCACGATGGCCTTGCGGTCGATCGCCATGTTGATGGCCTTGCGCACGCGCAGGTCCTGCAGCGGGTTCTTGCCATCGGGGGCGGTCACGAACGGCGACTTGTCGCGGCCGATATCGGGCTGGAAGAACACCAGGCGGGTGGATGGCGTGGCAACAAAGGCCAGCTTCTTGTCGTCCTTGATGCGGGCCAGGTCGCGGGCGGCCGGGTTCTCGATCAGGTCGTAGTCACCGGACATCAGACCGGTCAGGCGCGGGCCGGCATTGGGCACGGCCACCATCTTCACGGTCTGCCATGCGGGCTTGGCGCCCCAGTAGCCGTCATTGCGTTCCAGCGTGATGGCATTGCCCTTCACATAGGACTTGAGCTTGAACGGGCCGGTGCCGATGGCCATCTTGCCGCTGTTGAAATCGGCCACCGTGGGCCAGGGGCCCTTGTAGCCGCAGCCTTCCTTGGGCGCGAACCTGAGCTTGTCGTGCTTGACGATGCTGCTGGAGATGATGGGCAGGTTGCGCGCAAACTCGGCCGGGATCAGCGGCACGGGCTCGGCGGTCTTGACGATCACGGTCAGGTCATCGGGGGTCTGCACATCGGTGATCAGCTTGGTCGTATCCATGTACGACTGCGAGACATTGGTCTCGTTGTTCAAGGTGCGGCAGATGGTGAACAGCACGTCCTGCGAGGTGAAGGGCGCGCCGTTGGAGAACTTCACATCCTTGCGCAGTTTGAACTCCCAGGTCAGGTCGTCCAGGTTCTTCCACGAAGTGGCCAGCGACGGCACCAGCTCCATGCTCGCGGTACGGCCCACCAGCGAGTCATAGACATGCGCCGAGAACGAGTCGTTCGTCGTCATCTTGTGGTAGTGGGGATCGGCCGCTGTCGGCTCGGAGGCCAGGGCGATGGTCAGGTGTTGGGCGTGGGCTGCGCCAATGAGCGAGGCACCCACTAGCGCCAGGGCGCGCTTGTTCAATGCGAAATTCATGTCTGTCCTTGGGATCTTGGCTAGCACTGCCCGCAGGCAGCGCTTTCGAACCGGGAGGCAGGACGATGGCGCACCAGCGCGCGCCATCGTCCGCAGCCGGAAAGCCTGCGAATTCTCACACGAAAATTACATCGACTCACGCTCGCGCGGCCCGCGAAAAGTGGGCATTTACCCCAATAAAACAAGGAGATGGGCCATCTTTACCTGACATTGTTCGTGCAGCACACAATGTTATGCAAGCTGCGCAACAATGCGTTCCCTGCGGGTAGGAAAATCCAGCACAGGTACCGCACTCAGATCGGTACGATGCGCATCCACCCGCCACCTGCCAATACGCTTTCCAACCCCTATGCGCCGCCGCCTTTTTTTGGCCTCCAGCCTGTTTGCCGCCAGCATGCTGGCCGCCTGCTCCCTGCTTGCCCCTCCCAGCTACACCCTGTCTGCCGCCGAGCTGCAGACCATCGTGGCCAAGTCCTTCCCCCGCTCCTATCCGTTGCTCGGCTTTCTGCAGCTTGATGTGCAAGCCCCCAGCCTGCAGCTGCTGCCCGAGACCAACCGCATCCAGGCGACGATGCGCGCCGACATGTCCGGCAAGGTGCTGCCCCACCGCCTGGACGGCACCATGGTGCTGGACTTTGCACTGCGCTATTCGCCGGCCGACCACAGCCTGCGCGCCACCCAGGTGCAGGTGAAGTCGCTGCAGATGAACGGCCTGCCCGAGGCGATGGAGGTGATGCTGCATGCCTATGCGCCGCGCGCGGCCGAGCATGCGATGGAGGATGTGGTGGTGCACACCCTGCGCCAGGAGGACCTGGACCGCCTGGACAAGGCGGCCGAGCTGCCGGCCACCTTCAAGGTGACCGCCGAGGGCCTGCACATCGAATTTGTGAAGCCCAAGGACGAGAAGTAGGCCGACAGGCCTGCGCCCAATCTGCTTTATGCTGCTGGCAAGGCGCACAACTGCCAACTGCCTGCCAACTGCCTGCCTATTGTTTGGAGAGATCCCTCATGAGCACCCTTGCCGATTTCAGTATCACCCGCAAATGGCCGGCCACCCGGCCTGATCTGCTGCAGCTGTATTCGCTGCCCACGCCCAATGGCGTCAAGGTCTCCATCCTGCTCGAAGAGCTGGGCATGCCCTATGAAGTGCACAAGATCAGCTTCGAGAGCAATGACCAGACCTCGCCCGAGTTTGTCGGCACCTTCCCGAACAACAAGATCCCGGCCATCATCGACCCCAATGGCCCGGACGGCCAAGCGATTGCACTGTTCGAGTCCGGCGCCATCATGGTCTACCTGGCCGAGAAGACCGGCATGTTCCTGCCGCAGGATCCCGTCAAGCGCTACGAGACCCTGCAGTGGCTGATGTTCCAGATGGGCGGCATCGGCCCAATGTTTGGCCAGGTCGGTTTCTTCAACATCTTTGCCGGCAAGGATTTTGAGGACAAGCGCCCGCTGACCCGCTATGTGGACGAATCCAAGCGCCTGCTGACCGTCCTGAACAAGCACCTGGCCGGCAAGGAATGGGTGGCCGGCGATACCTACACGATTGCCGATATGGCCATCTTCCCCTGGATCCGCAACATGATCGTGCGCTACAACGCCGAGGCCCTGATCGGCTGGGGCCAGTACCCCGAAGTCAGCCGCGTGCTCAGCCACTGGCTGCAGCGGCCAGCCGTGCAGCGCGGTTTGCTGATCCCCTGATCTGCTGAATCTTCCAACAAAAAATGCCAGCCCGAGGGCTGGCATTTTGCTGTGTAGCAGACGCTTAAACGGCTGCGCTCACGATGATTTCGACCAGCAGTTCCGGACGCGCCAGCTTGGCTTCGCAGGTCGCGCGGGTCGGCATATTGGCCTTGTCGGCCCATTCGCCCCAGACCTGGTTCATGCCGGCGAAGTCCTTGTCGATGTCCTTGAGCCAGATCTGCACGGTCAGCAGGCGCGACTTGCTGGTGCCGGCTTGCTGCAGGTAGCCGTCGATCTTGGCCAGCACGTCGCGGGTCTGGGCGCCAATGTCGCCCGAGATGTCGCCAGCGGTCACGCCCGCCACATAGACCACGCCGCCGTGCACAACGATGCGGCTAAGGCGTTCATTGCTGTCGATACGTTGGATGTCGTTGCTCATCATTTACTCCCTGAGATAAAAATACGACCGCTGCAGCTAGGCAGTAGCAAAGCGGTCTACACGAAACGCCGAAATCGGCAAGGTACTGGTGCCCTGGGTCACCAGCTCGGCCACAATGCAGCCGGTAATCGGACTGAGCTCAAAGCCATGGGCAGAGAAGCCAAAGGCATGCACGAGGTTATCAGCCCCGGCACTCGGGCCGATGACAGGAATCTCATCGGGCATGAAGCCCTCGATACCGGTCCAGGCCCGTGCAATGCTCACATCGCGCAGATGCGGGAACAGGTCGATGACGGTCTGCGCGCTCTTAGGCATGCGGTTGAGGTCGACCATCGCATGGCGCTGGCTGGCATCGGCCTCGCAGCGCAGGCCGCCACCAATCACCACCGTGCCGTTGTCGAACTGCTTGAACGACAGCGGCCGGCCCATGGCGCCCAGCACGGGTTTGACAAACGGCGCCACGCGCTGGGTCACCATCAGCATCAGGCCGCCGGCCACCATCGGCACCGGGTCGCCCACCTGCGCGGCAAAATCTGCCGCCCAGGCGCCCGCAGTGTTGACCAGCCAGGGCGCATGGAACCTGCCCTGCGCGGTGCTGGCATGCCACATGCCGCTTTGCTGGTCCACCCGCAGCACAGGCGCCTGCTCGACGATCTGCACGCCCAGCTTTTCTGCCGCCAGGCGGTAGGCCGTGGCCACCTTGTAGGGCAGCGCATAGCCATCGCGGTCGGCCCAGATGCCGCCCACCACATGGGGCGAGATGCTGGGCACCAGCTCGCGCACCTGCTGCTGGTCCACCCATTGCTCATGGAAGAAGCCCAGGCCGTTGAGCATGGCCACACGCGCCTTGGCCTTGATCTCATCGGCCTCGTTCTCGGCCACCTGCAGCTGGCCCGAGGGCACAAAGCCACCATCGCTGCCGATGATGTCGGCCAGGCCATGCCAGAGCTGCTCACGCGCGGCCAAGGCCAGCGGAATCTCGGCCACATGGCGGCCCAGGGTGCGCACGCCACCGGCATTGACACCGGAGGCATGGCGGCCGCAGTACTCGGCCTCCAGCAGGCGCACGCGCAAGCCTGCCTTGGCCAGCTGGAAGGCGCTGGAGAGGCCTTGCAGGCCGCCCCCGATCACCAGCACATCGCTGCTGCCCGATGCCGGGCTGGCTATGCCGGCCATGTCACAGGCCTGCGGCCAGCTGGGCCAGCGACAGCGACTTGAGCGGCGGACGGATGCGGTAGTAGCCCACGTCCTGCGGCGACAGCTTGGCTTCCTTGGCGATGATCTCGGTCACCGTCAAACCACATTGGCGGCCCTGGCAGGGGCCCATGCCGCAGCGGCTGAAGGACTTGGTCTGGTTCGGGCCCACACAGCCCAGCTGCACCTGCTCACGGATCGCGCCGGCAGTCACCTCTTCGCAGCGGCAGACCACGACCTCGTCGGCCGGAATGCGGAACTCGTCCTTGGGCCGGTACTGCTGGTTCAGGAAAGGGCGGATGCGCAGATGCTGCGCAATCTGGGCGCGCTGCTGGGCGCCGTCCTCGCTCGCGCCAAAGCCCAGGCTGTTGGCCACGCCAATGCCGGCCAACGCACCCTGCATCTCGGCCACCAGCGCGCCGCCAATGCCGGCGCCGTCACCAGCGATATAGATGCCGGGCAGGCTGGTCTGGCCCCAGCCATCGAGCACGGGCACCCAGCACAGCTGTTCATCGTCCCAATGGTGCTCGGCCCGCAAGGACCAGGACACCTGGGTGTTGGGCACCACGCCCTGGTGCAGCAGCACCAGCTCGCAGTCGATCTGCTGGGCGCGGCCCGCGCTGCTGAAGCTGACCTGCCGCACCGCGTCATCCCCCTCGATGCGCAAGCCGCCCACATCCTTGAAGAAGGGAATGCCGGCCGACTTGATCTCGCGCAGCAGGCCCAGGCCCTTGCGCACATAGCCCCAGCCGGCCAGCAGCGACGAGGCGTGGCTGATCGCCAAACGCCAGTCGGTGCCCGCCGAGGTGTCGAGCACCGCGCGGATTTCCACACCGGCGCGCAGGTACTGCGCGGCCAGCAGGTAGAGCAAGGGGCCGCAGCCCGCCAGCACCACCGGCACCTGGGGCACGACGGCGGCGTTCTTCAGCAGGATCTGGCCGGCGCCGGCGGTCATCACACCGGGCAGGGTCCAGCCCGGCACGGGGAAAGGCCGCTCCATCGCGCCGGTAGCGATCACCAGCGACTTGGTCTCGATGCGGGTGGTGCGGTCATTGCGCAGCACATGCACGGTCTTGTCGGGGTCGATCTGCCAGACCGAGGCACCGGCCCAGTGGGTCAGGCCGCTGGCGCGGATCTGCTCGGCCAGCGATTTGCCGTAGACATAGTCGGAGCCGAGGATGCGCTCGCGCTGGGCATCGGTCTCGGTGATGCTGCGGTAGATCTGGCCGCCCACCTTGGGTTGCTCGTCCAGCAGCAGCACATCCAGGCCGCGCCGCTTGGCCGCCAGGGCCGCTGCCATGCCGGCGGGGCCGGCGCCGATCACGACCAGGTCGCGCACCTGGCTGGGCGCGTCGTTCAATGGGATAGCGGGGTTAGACATGCTTGGCCTCCTGCGCATCCAGCAGGCTGGGCGCCGCTTGCATGGTGGTCACTTCCATGCCGTCTTCGGGGGTGATCAGGCAGGCCTGCTGGTTGGGCCGGCCATTGACGTCGACCATGCACTCAAAGCACACGCCCATCATGCAATAAGGCGCACGGGCGCCCTGGCCCACGGGCGAGACACGCACCGCGGTGATACCGGCCGCCAACAGGCCAGCGGCCAGGCTGGCGGCTGGCGACATGCGCACCACGGCGCCGTTGACCAGCACCGACACCGTGCCAGCGGCCCCGGCCTGGTGGCCAGGGAGGTATTTGAAAAGGGCTTTAGATGCCATAGGGTTTCACTTCCGTTTCCGGCGTAAATCGTGTCGCGGGGAATGCCTCGATGGCGGCCGGCCGCAGGCCCGTGGCCACCCAGGGGGCGATGCAAAAGACGTGCTGGGCCGCCAGGGTGACGCCGCTGTGGCAGGTCACCGCAAAGGCGCCGGGATGGCTCTCGGACTCCTGGTACATGGGAAAGCCGTCGGGCGACATCACCCGCAGCGCGGCCCAGGTGCGCACCACGCGGGCCTTGGCCAGCAACGGGAAGCACTTGACCGCGCGCGCCGCGATCTTGGCGCTGACCGGCACACGCACCATGTCGTCAAAGCCCAGCTCCTCCATCGAGTCGCCGATCTGCACCGTGCCTTCATCGGTCTGGCGCACATAGTTGGTGGGGTGTGGCAAGAAGGGCTGCACCCGCTCGGTGATGAAGACCTGGCCCTTGTTGGGCCGCACCGGCACAAACATGCCCACCATGGCCGACAGCTTTTGCGTGGCATGGCCGGCGGCAATCACGATGCGCGGCGCCTGCCAGGCATGCGTGCCTGCGCTGACGTGGAAGATGCCGCCTTCCTTGCGGATGGCATCGACCTGCATGCGGTTGTGGATGCGCGCACCCTTGGCGATGTTGGCGCTGTAGAGCGCCCGCAGCAGCTTCAAGGGGTTGCAGTGGCCGTCCATCGCCGAGTAGGTGGCGCCCACCACCTCGGGGCCCAGGCCCGGCAGCTGCTGTGCGGCTTCGTCACGGCTCAGCACCGTCGTGCGGTAGGCGGGGTCGCCCACCTCGGACTCCAGCCACTGGAGCTTGGCCACGCGCTGGGCCATCTCTTCCTCGCTCAGGCAGATGTGCAGGCCGCCGGGCTGCATCAGCTCGACGTCGATGCCGGTCTGCGCCTGCAGCTCATCGCGCAGTGCAGGCCACTGGCGGGCCGAGCCAAAGCTCCAGCGGGCGTAGTCCGCCATGCCGTAGCCCTTGCCCTGCACCCAGACCAGGCCGAAGTTTCCTCGTGAAGGGCGAATCGTGTCGTCCGCGCCGTCGATGATCGTGACCGACAGACCCTGGCGCAGCAGCCCGTAAGCCACGGAACTGCCCACCAAGCCTCCCCCGATCACAATGACATCGCTGCTATGTGTGTTGTTGTTCATTTTTTTCTCTCTCAACCTTTGCCAATCAGGACCTTCTCCAGGCCGACCAGCTTGTCCAGGATGACCATCAGCACCAGGGTGCCGACGATCAGCACGGTGGAGACCGAGGTCACCAGCGGGTCGATGGTCTGGGCGATGTGGTTGTACATGGCGACCGGCAGAGTCATCGTGCCGGGGGTGGCCACAAACACCGTCATCGTCAGCTCGTCAAAGCTCTGGATGAAGGAGAGCATCCAGCCACCGGCGATACCGGCCATCAGCATGGGCACGGTGATGCGCATGAAGACGGTGCTGCGCGATGCGCCCAGCGACAGGCCGGCATGCTCGATCTCGCGGTTCATGCCCGTGGCTGCGGCCAGCACCATGCGCAAGGCATAGGGCATGATGCAAATCACATGGGTGAACATGAGCCAGAAGAACGAACCCGACAGCCCGGCGATGTTGAAAAACCGCAGGAAGGCCGCGCCCAGCACCACGTGGGGAATCATCAGCGGCGACATGAAGAAGGCCATCAGCACCTCGCGGCCGGCAAAGCGGTAGCGGGTGATGGCCAGCGCGGCCGGCACCGCCAGCGCGATGGCAATCGAGGCCGATGCCAGGCCCAGCTTGGCCGAGAACCAGAAGGCCGACTTAATCTCCGTCGCATCCAGGATGGCGCGGAACCAGCGCAAGGACAGGCCATCGGTGGGGAAGGAGATGAAGCCCTTGTCGGTAAAGGCCACCGCCACCACCACGGCCAGCGGCGCCAGAATGAAGGTGATGAACAGCGCGTGGTAGACCAGCGCCAGAGGACTGTTTTTTTGCATAGCTCAACCCTCGAAAACAGCTTTGAAGCGGCGCTCGATCCAGCGATTGCAGCCCACGATGATGACGATATTGGCGACCAGCAGCACCACGGCAATGGCAGCGCCCAGCGGCCAGTTCAGGGTGTTGAGGAACTCGTCGTAGGCGGCCGTGGCCACCACCTTGAGGCGGCGCCCGCCCAGCAGTGCCGGCGTGGCAAAGGCCGATGCCGACAGCGCGAAGACGATGATGCTGCCCGAGAGGATGCCCGGCAGCAGCTGGGGCAGCACCACACGGCGGAACACGGTGCGCTGGCTGGCACCCAGTGAGAGGCCGGCGTTCTCGACCTGGGGGTCGAGCTTTTGCAGCGAGGCCCAGACGGAGATCACCATGAAGGGCACCATCACATGCACCATGGCGATGGTCACGCCAGTCATCGTAAAGGCCAGGCGCAGCGGCTCATCGATGATGTGGAACAGCATCAGCCCCTTGTTGATGAGGCCGTTGTTGCCCATCAGGATGGACCAGCCCAGGGTACGCACCACCACCGAGATCAGCAGCGGCGCCAGGATGATCAGCAGAAACACACCGCGCCAGCGGCCGCGCATGCGGGAGATGATGATGGTCTCAGGCACACCCAGCACCACGCAGAGCACGGTGACGATGGCCGACATCAGTGCGGTGCGGCCAAAGATCTCCAGGTAGTAGCTGTCGCTGAAGATCTCCAGGTAGTTCTTCAGCGAGTAGACCTTCTGGATGCCTTCCATGCCATTGAAGACATTCAGCGACAGAATGGCCGTCAATGCCAGCGGCGCCAGCAGCATGGTCACAAAGACCAGCAGGCCGGGCCCGGACAGGGCCCAGGGTTTCCAGCGGTTCTTGCTATCCACGGCTGGCCTCCTGCTGGGTCAGCACGCGCACATCCTCGGGCGACCAGTTCAGGCTCACCTCGTCGCCCTCATGCAGCGCGGCGCGGCGTGCATTGGGCAGGCTGATGTGGATGTCGCCCAAGCCGGTGCTGACATTGACCACCCACTGGCTGCCCAGGAACAGCAAGGTCTTGATCGTGCCGGGCAGGCCGCCCTGGCCGGCCGGGGCCACCTCGATGCGCTCGGGCCGCAGGTAGACCACCACCGGGCCGCTGTCCACCGGGCTGGGCGCGCCCAGCACCATGTCGCCGATCTTCACGGTCTCGCGGCTTTGGGCCTGGCCTTCGAAACGGTTGGTCTTGCCCAGGAACACCGAGGCAAAGTCGCAGCTCGGCTTGTCGTAGATGTTCTGCGGCGTATCGACCTGGGCGATCTGGCCGTTGTGCATCACCGCAATGCGGTCGCTCATGGTCATCGCCTCGACCTGGTCATGCGTCACCAGGATGGTGGTGATGCCCAGCTGGCGCTGGATGGCGCGCATCTCGACGTGCATTTCCTGGCGCAGCTTGGCGTCCAGGTTGGACATGGGTTCGTCCAGCAGCAGCACCTCGGGCTGGATCGCCAAGGCGCGGGCAATGGCCACACGCTGGCGCTGGCCGCCGGAGAGTTCACGCGGGTACCGGGCACCGAGGCCATGCAGGCGCACCAGCGCCAGCGCGTCCTGGATGCGCTTTTGCATCACGTCGCGGCTGAGCTTGCGCATCTCCAGACCGAAGGAGATGTTCTGCTCCACCGTCATGTGGGGAAAGAGCGCATAGCTCTGGAACACCACGCCCATGCCGCGCTGCTCGGGGCGCAGCTGGGTGATGTCCTTGCCGTCGAGCACGATACGGCCCTGGCTGGGGTCCAGAAAGCCGGCAATCATCTGCAAGGTGGTCGTCTTGCCGCAGCCCGAAGGGCCGAGCAGCGATACGAACTCACCACGATGGACGTCCAGGTTGAAGTCCTTGACGGCAACAAAATCCCCGAACCTCTTGGCGAGGCCCTCGATACGTAGAAAACTCATGTGAAACTCCGGGGCCTGCGGCCCGCGTGGGGCGGCGCGGCAGGCCTGTGTAGGGCTGCTGGCGGGTTAACGTTCTACCGTGCGGTTCCAGCGGTTGGTCCATTCGGAGCGCTTGACGTTGACGATCTTGTAGTCCACTGTCTTCAACTGGGCGATCTGTTCCGGGCCATAAGGCACTTGCTTGGCGACCTTCTCGTCGAGCTTGACCTTGCTGTTCATGGGGCCCCAGGCCTGGGTCTCGGCCAGCGCGGTTTGCGCCTCCGGGGTGTAGAGGAACTGCACGAACTTCTGTGCGCCGGCCTTGGGCTGCTTCTTCGCGACAGGGCAGACGGAGGTGAACAGCGCAAACGCGCCTTCCTTGGGGTAGACGAACTTCACCGGGAAGCCAGTGTCGGCCAGCGCCTTGACACGGCCGCTGCCCCAGACGCCGATGACAGCATCGCCGTTCTGGAACAGCTCGGTCATCTTGCCGGGCGACGGTTCCCAGGCCAGCACGTTCGGGCCCACCTCCTTGATCAGCGCCTGGAAGCCAGGGTCGATATTGTTGGCGCCGCCGCCGTTCATTTCGGCAAACATCAGCAGGGTCTGCAGACCGTAGCCGTTGTTGATCGGCGGGATCACCGTCTTGCTCTTGAACTTCTTGTCCTTGAGGTCGTTCCACGAGGTGGGAGCGGCCCAACCAGCCTTCTTGAAGGCTTCTTCGTTGTAGAACAGGCCGGTGGCGATGACACCCAGGTTCAGCGACTTGTTGCCCGCCGTCTTGGCCATGGGATAGAGGTCGTTGTAGACCGGTGCGGCTTCGATATCGCCGCAGAAGCCGAACTGCACGGCCTGCTCCATCGGGCCGTCATCCATCAGCGCCACGTCGTACTGGGGGTTGTTCTTTTCCGCCTGGAGCTTGGCCAGGGTGTCGGTGGAGTTGCCAGGCACGTAGATGACCTTGTTGCCGGTCAGCTTCTCATAGGCCGGAATGATCTTTTGCTTGAAGGCGGTCTCGGTCGAGCCGCCATAGCCACCGACATAAATGTCTTCAGCATGGGCAATGCCAGCGGTGGCAGCAAAGGCAGCAGCCAGGGAGAGAGCCAGACGGGATGCGGTCATCGAAATTACCTCCAGAAAGTGGGTGGGGCTAAAGTGAAATTCAATCTGTCTGGTAGCCAATGATAGGCATCTGCAGGCAAAATTGAATCGGTGAATTCCTGCTTCAATGCCTTTATGGGATGGAAATTTCTCAATCGATAAGCCATTGAAATAATTACTAAATTAGTAATTTTGTAGACTATTCGATTGCATTAGGCCATTAACTCATGTCTTTACAACATGGATAAGAAGATCACACTGCGCCATCTGGAGGCGTTTCGGGCGCTGATGCTGCGCCGCTCGGTCACGGCAGCGGCCCAGTCGCTGGAGGTGACCCAGCCGGTGGTGACACGGCTGATTGCCGAATTCGAGGCGCGCATCGGCATGCCGCTGTTCGAGCGGGTCAAAAGCCGGCTGCAGCCGACGTCGGCCGCGACCTTGTTGCTGGAAGACGTGCACCAGGCCTTGATGGGCATCGAGCGTATCCGCAATATCTCCGAGAACGTGCGCTTTCGGCGTTTGCAGCGGCTGGAGGTGACGGCCGCCCCCGCCATGGCGACCTCGTTCCTGCCCAGCGCCATTGCCAAGTTCAGCGCCCAGTTCCCTGAGACCCTGGTCACCTTGCACATGCAGGCCTCGCCGGCCGCACTGGACATGGTGCAGGCCGAGCGCTGCGATATCGGCTTTGTGATGCTCTCGCCCGACCACACCCGCTTCAAGGGGCTGGAGACCTTGGTGATCGGCAAGCTGGTGGTGGCGGTGCCCGCAGGCCACAAGCTGGCGCGCAGAAGCAGCCTGTCACCGATCGACTTTGTTGACGAGCCCCTGGTGTCGCTGCCGACCATGATGGAAACCCGCACCAAGCTCGACAGCCTGTTCCTGGTCAACCGCGTGCAGCGCCGTGTGAACATCGAGACCCAGATCTCGTACGCCGCCATCAAGCTGGTCGAGGCCGGCGCCGGCCTGGCGATCATCGACCCGCTGACCGCCTGCAGCTACCACGGGCCCGATGTGAAGTTTGTGCTGTTCGATCCCGCCGTCCCCTGCGAATACTCGATGGTGGTCTCCAACCGCCATGCCTCCACCTTGGTGCTCAAGCCCTTTATCGACCTGGCCAAGGCGGAGATCAAGCGCATGCTGCCCAAACGCTGGATTCTTTGAGAAGCGCGGTTTATTCCGGCGTGATACCTGCCGCCTTGATCACCTGCCCCCATTTGGTGGTCTCGGTGGCCTGGAACTGCGCCAGCTCGGTCTGGCTGGTGGTCCAGGGGTCGGAGCCCGACATCTCGAAGAAGGACTTGGCAGCGGCACTGCCAACGGCCTGGCCCAGCAGCTGGTTGAGCTTGGCGCTGACGGCAGCGGGCACATTGGCTGGCGCATAGGCAGCAAACCAGTAACCCATGTCATAGCCCTTCACGCCGGCCTCGGCAATCGTCGGCACATCGGGCAGCTGGGCGCTGCGCTTTTGCGTGGAATAGCCCAGCGCGCGCAACTTGCCGGCCTTGATCTGCGGCACGCCGGTGGAAACGTCGGTGATCATCAGGTTGATCTGACCGCCCAGCAGGTCGGTGATGGCCAGCGGGTTGCTCTTGTAGGGCACATGCAGAATGTCCACATCGGCCAGCTGCTTGAGCATCTCGCCAGCGACCCGGCTGGACGAGCTGCCGCTGCCAAAGCTGAGCTTGCCCGGGTTGGCCTTGGCATAGGCCAGCAGCTCGCCCACCGACTGGTAAGGCGCATTGGCCGGCACCACCAGCACCTGGCCGCCCTTGCCCAGGCCGGTGATCGGCGTGAAGTCCTTGACTGGGTCATAGGACAGCTTGCGGTAGAGGTGGATATTGGCCGCATGCGTGGTGTTGGTGGTGATCAGCACGGTGTAGCCATCGGCCGGGGCCTTGGCCACCGCCTGCGCGGCAATCATGCCGCTGGCACCGGCCTTGTTCTCGACGATCACCGGCTGGTGGGTCTGCTCGGTCACCGCCTGGCCCAGCGCCCGCGCCAGCTGGTCGGTGGCGCTGCCGGCCGCAAAGGGCACGACAAAGGTGATGGGCTTGGACGGGAAGCTTGCTTGCGCAAAGGCCAGCGGGCTGATGGCCAGGGCCGTGGCACAGGCCAGCAGGTGGCGGCGGGTGGAAAATTTCATCTTTTTGTCTCCGGTTGGTTTCTTATTCCGTGGGGGCTGGGAGGGCCGCATCGGCCGGCCCCACCAGATGGGTCTGCAAATGCAGCGGCAGCACGATCGGCATTTGCAGCACGCGAAAGCACAGGGTCTTGCCATGGCTGTCGAGGTTCAGCGCGTCGTTGACGCCGCCGTCCAGCACCTCGTCAAGTACCAGGTTCATCGCCTGCAGCTGCGGCAGCAGGTAGCGCTGCACCTGGCGGGGGTGCCGGTCGGCAAACAGCGCGGCAACGGCGGCCTCGGTGACCTGCGCGCAGAGGACATCCCACAACGTGGGGTGCCAGGCGATCACGCTGATGTTGGAGCGGTTGCCCTTGTCGCCGGTGCGCCCATGGGCCAGGCGGTACAGCGGGACGGTGATGTGGTCGTTCATGGGGCGGCCTCCTCTTGTGCGGCCCAGACAAAGCCCGTGGCAATCAGTGCCTGGGGCACCAAGCAGGAGACCATGCCCAGGCGCTGGCGCATATGGCTGCGCACGCCGCCGCCACCGGCGGGCCCGCAGCAGTACAGCGCATTGATCTCGCGCGGCAGGCGGGCAGCGGTGGCCTTGTCGGCATGCTGCCAGGCCATGCGCAGGCGCACATCGGGCGATGCGGCCGACAGATCAGCGCCGGCCAGCCAGTCGCTGGCATCATTGCCCCAGACGCTGGTGACACCGATCAGGTCGCTGCGCAGCGGCGCAATGCCCCGCAGGCGCTGGGCGACAGTCTGCGCCGCCAGCCGCGCACGCTCGGCCGCACGCGGCCCGGCGTAGGAAATCTCGGCCTCGGCAAACCAGCCCGAGGCATAGCAGGCGTTGACCTTGAGCGCCTCCGGGCGCGGATGGCCGACGACGCCCTCCAGCCGCACGCGGTTCTCGCCCTCAGCCCGCACCTGGGCCTGGCTGATGTCGGCCACCACATCGGGGGTCAGGTAGCAACGGGGGTCGTGGATCTCGTAGAGCAGCTGCTCCTTGACGGTGGCGGTGGTGATGCAGCCGCCGGTGCCCTCGGGCTTGAAGATGCTGCAGTGGCCGCTGTCGTCGATTTCGGCGATCGGGTAGCCCAGCTGGTCCATGCCGGGGACGTCCTTGTAGCCGGGGTCGGCAAAATAGCCGCCGCTGACCTGGGTGCCGCATTCCAGCAGGTGGCCGGCCATCGTCGCGCGGGCCAGGCGGTCCCAGTCGTCCCAGGCCCAGCCAAAATGCGCCATCGCCGGGCCCAGCACCAGCGAAGGATCAGCGACGCGGCCGCAGACCACGATATCGGCGCCTGCCTGCAAGGCCTCGGCAATCGGCCGCGCACCAATATAGGCATTGGCGCTGACCAGTGGCTGCTCGGGCATCTGCGCACCCAGGGCCTGGGCCAGCATGGGCCGGTGAGCCGGGCCGCTCAGGTCATCGCCCTGCACCACGGCAATACGGGGGGCGCGCAGGCCCAGGCTGCGGGCCAGGGCGGCAATGGCGCGGGCGGCGCCTTGCGGGTTGGCAGCGCCAAAATTGCTGACGATGCGGATACGGTGCGCCAGACAGTCGGCCAGCACCGGGCGCAGCAGCTCCAGCAGCAGGGGCTCGTAGCCGGCATCGGGGTCGTCGCGCCGGGCGAGCTGGGCCAGCGCCAAGGTGCGCTCGGCCAGGGTTTCAAAAATCAGAAACGCGGGCTGCTGCAGCGCGATCAGCGCCTGCACCACCGGCGCTGCCGCATCCACCCGATCGCCTGAAAAACCAGCCGCGCAGCCTATCAGCATGGGGGCGGGCGCTGTCTTGTCTGTCTGCATAGCATCTCCTGCAGGCCACTATAGAAAATAGGCTCTATGTTGTGAAATCGATAATTGAGATTGATTAATCTGCAATGCAAATGAATCTCTCCCACCGCGACATCCAGGCCTTTCTGGCGCTGGCCAGCCAGAAAAACTTCACCCGGGCGGCCAGCCTGTGCCATCTGTCCCAACCGGCTTTCAGCGCGCTGATCCGCACGCTGGAGGCCACGGTGGGCCTGCGCCTGTTCGAGCGCAGCACCCGGCATGTGCTGCTGACGCCCGAAGGCGAGCAGTTTCTGCTGTCGGCCCAGCGCATTGCGGCGGAATTTGCCGCCTGCGAAAAAGCCATGCGCGATACGGCCCAGCTCAGCCAGGGCAAGGTCGCCGTGGCCTTGCTGCCGTCGCTGGCGGCCGGCTGGCTGCCCGGGGTGCTGCGCAGCTTTGCCGGCCAGCACCCAGGAGTGCAGCTGCAGGTCTTTGATGTGCTGTCCGAGCCCTGCATTGCGGCGGTGGCCAATGGCGATGCCGACTTTGCGCTGGCCGCCATCCGTGCCGACACGCCCGATCTGCGCGCCGAGCCGTTTTGCAGCGACCGCTTTCACCTGGTCTGCCCGGTGGACCACCCGTTGGCTGCGCTGGACCAGGTGCAGCTGGCCGACCTGGCCGCCTGGCCCTTTGTGCACCTGGCCCGGCACAGCAGCGTGCGCCAGTACCTGGATGCCGCCTTCTTCCCCCAGACCATGCAGACCCTGGTGGAGGTGGAGCAGCTCGCCACCGTGATGGGCCTGGTCAAGGCCGGGCTGGGCATCAGTGTGGTACCGGCCCTGAGCTTGTTTCATTTTGCGCAGCCCGGCCTGGTCACCCGCCCGTTGGATCTGCCCGGCATGGAGCGCCAGATCTACATGGTGCGCAGGCGCGAGCCCAGCCTGTCGCTGGTGGCCCACGCGCTGTACCAATTAATGCAACAAAAACGCCCAGATTTCTCCCATATTGCCTGACGCGCTCTACACTGCAGCGCTGATGCCCTGGATCAGCCCGCCCCTCACACCGCCTGCCGGCGCCCCCCCACTGCCCTATCTGGCGCTGCGCACCCGGGTCTGGTCGCTGCTGGCCTGGGCGGCGCTGTTTGCGCTGCTCGCCTGCGCCATGCGCATGCTGCTGAACTACCCCATGTGCGTCAACGACGAGCGCAACTGGATTGGCATCGCCCAGCAGCTCGACCAGGGCGTTGCCTGGCCGGTCTCTGGGCCCGCGTTTGTGAATACGCTGCGCCAAGCGGCTTGGGTAACCAACTCCAGCCATGCGCAAGTGATGCCCTGGATGGGGGTCTGCGGCGTATTTATCGTTGTCGGCGGCCTGAGCTGGGGCTACTACCGCCTGGGACTCAAGAGCCTGGTGCCGGTGTTTGCCACGTTGGCGCTGTCGAGCTATTTCTGGGCGCCCCTGATGGAGGCACGCCCGCAGCAATGGGGGCAGCTGGCGGTGTTTCTGGGCACCATCTCGGCCTGGCGCTGGCTGCAGCACCGGGGTGGCCTGGCCTTTTTCCTGGCGCTGCCGGGCGTCGCCTTCACCCATATCCTGAGCCATGCAGTGCTGGTGTTTCTCTGCCTGGTGCTGGTGGTAGCACACGGCACGGTGCATCGCCAGTGGAGCCGCCGGCATCTCATGGTGGCCTTGCTGGGCGTTGCCAGTTTTGTTGTCTATGCCTGGCCCGGCGGGCCCTATACAGACATGCTGCGCGATTTGCGCCAGGCGCACTTTCGCCATTGGCCTTTTGGCCTGCCCACCTCTGTGGGAATACTGTCTCTGGCGGCCTTGCTGTTGTGGGCTATTCACCACTGTTGGCAGTGGCGCCCCCAGTGGCCCGCTGCAGCTGCAGCCCGGCTGCTGCGCCACCAGCGCGCGGCCGGGTGGGCCTTGTGCCTGGCAGCCCTTGTGATGGTAAGCATGCAGGCCTATCTGCTGCCGCCAGCGGCCTGGGCCCCTTATGAAGGCTCCTGGCTACGCTTTGTTCTGTTCCAGGCCGGCAATCTGCTGTTCGCCGGCTTTCTGGTGGTTGGCGCAGGACGCTGGCTGGGCGGCTTTCACCACCACCGCATCGATCCAGGCATGGCCCGCTTTCTGGTCTGTGTGCTGGTCGGCATTGCGCTGCTGGGCCTGCTGGCCGTTGCCGCCTCGTGGTGGCTGCTCGACACCAACTGGATGCTGCGCGTGCTGAACTACGGCATCTTCTTTGCCGCTGTGCCGGCGGCGCTGGGCATGGAGGAATTCACCCGCCACTGGCCGCGCTGGCGGCGGGGCCTGCTGCTGGGTGCGGGCATGGCCGCCAGCGTGCTGGCCGTAGTGCGCCCTCCGATGCTGCTGGGCTGCTGAGCCAGCAGCCCCAGCGCCAAGCTATCGCACAAACAAATGCCGGCCTACCAAGGCATGGCGTGCGCTGGCCCAGGCAGCCACTTCCTCACCGCGCAGCAGCAAGGCGGTGCGCCCCAACTGCAGGTGGCGGATACCGCGCCGCGCCAGCCAGCGCTGCCAGATGCCCGCTGGTGCTGCCTGGGGCGGCTCACTGCCCGTCTCGCCCAGCAGATCGGCAGCCGCCCGGATGGACAGCGCACTGAGCGCCTGCTCGCCGGCCAGCCGCTGGACCAGTGCGACCACATCGGACCAGCCCAGCTCCGCCAGCGATACATGTGCCAGACCCGCCAGCACCTGCGGATCAGGGCTGCGTGGGCCGCTGGCATCAACGCAGAGCAGCAGGCTCTCAGGGTGGTTGGCCTGCCACTGCTGCAGCAACGGCCATTGCGCCGCCTGCTGCACTACGGCGATCTGCAGGGGCCTGCCCTGTGCGGCAGCCTGTGGCTGGGCAGGTAGCCGCTCAGGGGCGGGCAGGATGCTGTCATAGACCTCGGCAATGCGACGCTCGCACTGGCCGATGGTGAAATAGGCATCGGCCGCCTGCTGGGCAGCGATGCCCCGCTCGGCCAGCTGTGCCTTGGCGGCGAGCGCCTGGCGTATCGCCTCCTTCCAGGCCTGCACCTGGTCGGGGGCATAGCACTGCCCGCTGCCCGACTGCCCCACCACCCAGGACATGCCCGAGCCATCCAGATCAGAGGCAATGCAGGGCTTGCCATGCTGCATGGCTTCGATCAGCACCAGGCCAAAGGCCTCGGTGCGCTCGCGCGACGCGAGCGCGAAGATATCGCAGCTGTTGAACAGCGCATGCTTTTGCGCCTCGCTCACCTGGCCGAGCAGCAGGACGTTGGCGCAGCCCTGCTGGTCGCGCTCGCGCGCAATCAGCGCTTCGAGCTCCTTGCGCTGCTCGCCTTCACCGGCAATGATCAGCTGCACATCGGCAAAGCCGGCCACCGCCGAGATCAAGGTGTCAAAGCCCTTGTAGTAGGTCAAACGGCCCACCGATAACACGCGCAGCCGGGCATTGCCCCAGAGCTGCAGTTGCGGCGACTCGGCCTGGGCCTGCTCCAGCACCTCTTGGTCCAAAGGCTTCAAACCCAGCGGGATCGCCAAGGTCTTGAACAACCAACGCTGCAGCGGCACGCTGGCCGCCATGTAGGGGGGAGAGGTGGCCAGGATGGCCGCACTTTGCCGCAGCAGCTTGGTCTCGAACGGCCGGTAGATCTGGTAGCACAGCTGCAGCACGCGGTCCCATTGGGAGATCAGCACATCCGAATGCCAGTGCGTGACCCAGGCAATGCGGCGGGCGGCGGGCATGATGAGCGCCCAGAATGCCGCATTGTTGGGCATGTGCAGATGCAGAACATCGGGCTTGAAGGCGCGTATGGCCCGGTGCAGCGCCAGCGGAAAACCCAGCGCTATCGGCGCGAACACCAAGGTGATCTGCACCGGCACGCGGATGAGCCAGGGCGGGTCATCGGGCAGTGGATCGCCATGCACCACCGCGCGGGCATCGATGCCGTTGGCGCGCTGCTGCTCGATCAGATCGGCCAGAAACGATTCCATGCCGCCCCGGTAAGGCGGGTAGAACTTGCCTACGTGCAGCACCCGCTGCGGTCTCTGGCTGGACGGTCCATCCAAGGGCTCGGCGCTGGGCTGGCCCCACCAATTGCGCAACATGTTATTGGCCGCCCTGCAATTGCTGCAGCAGACGCTGGTAGACCGGGTTGGCCGGGTCCATGGCGCTGGCGCGCTGCAGATTGGCAATGGCCTGCGCCCGGTCGCCCTGCTCGCGGTAGACCAGGGCCTTGCCGTAGTAAGCCGGTGGGTTGGGCTGGCGTGCCAGCGATGCATCAAAGATCTGCAAGGCCTGCGCAAAGTCGCGCTTGCCGATGAGTGCAATGCCCAGACCCACTTCCAGGCGGGTGTTGCCCGGCGACATCTGCAGCAGGCGCTGGTAGTTGGCAATGGCCACGTCGTAGTGGCCCGAGGGGATGGCCACCTCGGCCTGCTCCAGCAGGATCTTGGGCAGCAACACCGCTTCGGGCTGCATGCTCAGCGCCTTGGCGTAAGCCTGGAACGCGGGCTCCATCTGCTGCGTCATCTTGTAGGCTGTCGCTTGGTGGTAGGCCAGCGCTGCATTGTCAAAGCCCTGCTTCTGGGCGCTGTCGAATGCAGTGATGGCCTCTGGGTAGCGCTTGAGCAGCTCCAGCGCCATGCCCCGGTTGAACTGGGCCGAGCCCAGCGGCTCCTGCAGCGCAACGGCTTTTTCGAAGTCTTGCAGTGCTTGTTCGTAGCTCAGGTTTTCCAGCAGCGATGCACCACGGTTGATGAACGGGCGCCAGCGGCCAAAGGCATTGAACGGAGCTTGCTCGTCCACCTTCTGGGCGGCATCGCTCCAGGCACTGTATTCGGTCTTGAGGCTCAGGCTGCGCTCAGCCGCCAGCGCCGTCAGCACCAGGCCGGCCGCGCAGGCGATGGCCACCATCAGCTTGCGGGGGAAGAGCAGCAGCACCAGCGCCAGCAAGGCGGGCAGCAGCATGGCCCAGATATAGCTGCGGTAGAGCACAAAGGGGTCTTGCAGCCAGCTGGTGACAAACTCGGTGCTGAACAGCAGCGCCGTGCACAGCAGCACCAGGCCGACCAGGCCCCAGCCATCGCGCTTGCGCAGCAGCAGCACCGCGCTGCCAATCACCAGCGCCACGTAGCCCAAGCCACCCAGCAGATGGGGCAGGCTGCCAAAGCCCAGCGGGAAGACCGGGCGCAGATCCAGCGCCATCCATTGCACATTGGGCAGGAACCACAGCAGGCCGTATTCGAAGAACAGCTTGCCCTGGTTGAGCAGGCTCAGCGGATAGATCGACGCAGTGATGCCAGGGTAGAGCTGCTCGAGCTGGCGCACATAGGCCCAGGAGGTGTCATCAGTGGCAACAGCGCCGACAAAGGCGCCCAGCTGCGTCCACAGCAGCGCGGTGAACAAGCCGATGAGCAGCACAATCGCTGCAGCAATTGCCAGCAGTTTTTTCCAGGAAGGCCGTTTGACAAACACATACAGAGGCAAGGCCAGCGCCGGAAGTACCACTGCATGCTCTTTGCTCATCAATGCGCACAGCAGGAAGACCACGGACAGCGCCGCCCACTGCAGCCCCGCACCCGACAAAGCGCGGATATATGCCCAGCAGGCCAGCGCGGAAAACAAGGTCATCATCACCATGCTGCGCTGGATCAGATAACCCACCGCGTACACCCCGACCGGATGCACCGCAAACAGCGCGACGGCTGCAAAAATGGCCATGCGGATATGGGTATCAAAACCCGGCTCTGCCCGCGCTTCGTCAGAAAACTCGGTGTGCTTGAACAGCGCCGTCACCAGGAGCCAAATGGCATAGCAGGTGGCCAGGTGCAGCGCGATATTGAAGCCCCGCTGCACGGCGGTACTTTCACCGAACAGCGACTGAATCCAGACAAAGCTGCCATAGGACAGCATGCGCACCTTGGGCTCGATCAGGCTGCCATAGTGGCCAAAGATGGTGCCGTCCGACAGGCGGCCATCGTCGAATACCAGGCCGTTGTGCAGGCCCAAGCCATAAATCGTGAGGACGGCGGCCAGGAGCGCCAGCACGCCCAAAGACCAGTAAATTTTTGATTTTTGCATCGGCTAGTTGGCTGAGAAATGCCTTTGCCATGCGTTTGCAGGGCCCGGGCAACACCTGCGGCAGGTGCGCGAGCCATTCTAGAGGAGTATTTACCCCCCGTATAAGCCTGGCTGAGCGCTGAGCCAACAGTTCGTTGAGAACACCGCTAGATAATCTAGGAAGCGGGATTTATTGCAAATCTTTGTGCCCATAGGCACAAAACCCCGGTTTGGGCCCTTTTTTGGGATGCAGACGGCAGGTTTCGGGCCGTTTGTCATACACGGTGCAGCGCCGCGCGACCGGATCGAGAAACTGGCAATCACCGCTGGCGCGGCGCGCCATCGTGAAGATATTGTGCTTGGGGTTGTAATGGTCGATCAGCCGGGCCTTGAGCAGGCGCTTGGCGATCAGCTTGTGCGCAATATTGTCGACCTCGAAGGCATCGACCAGGCCCAGCCGCACCAGGTCAGGCAGTTGCACCTCCAGCGGCATCGTGCAGCAATTGGCCGCGCAGCTGTCGCAGAGCCCGGCCTTGTACTTGGTCCAGGTCTCCAGGCGGTCAACATCAACAATTCGGATCGGGGATTTCATGGCGGGGCACTGCGCAAGCGGCCTGGCAGAAGTGGCCGCTTATTTTTCAAGCCCGCCAGTATCGCGCCAAAGCGAATTCTTGGGCCGGCGCTTGGGCATGCTGAACCGGCAGGCGCTCAGCCCTGCTTCAGCCACACCGCGCCATCGCGCTCTTCGACTGCCACCGCATCCAGGCTGGAGCCCCGGCAGGGGCCGCCCACGCATTTGCCGGTATCGGGCTGGTAGATGGCACCGTGGTAGGGGCAGAGGATGAACTGCCGGCCACCTTCCAGAATGTCGCCATCAAAATCCATGGGCACGCTGGCGTGCTGGCATTCGTTGATCCAGCCGTGCAGCTGGCCCTGCCAGCGGATCACAAAGGCCTTCTGGCCATTGGGCAGTTGAAAGAAAAAGGGCTTGCCGTTGTCCTGCAGGTCGGCGCTGGCACCCAGGGGTTCGGTGCCGTCAAACAGGATGGTGGGGGTGCTGGGCTCGGTCATGGCGGGCGCGCTGTCGTTGTCGTCAAAAAGAAAAGGCAGCCGCCCCGTGCACATCTGCACGCGGCGGCTGCCGGCGGCCTAGCCTGCTCAGGCTGCCGTGGTCGGCATGCTGGCAATCACCTGGGCCACAGCGGCGGTCAGCTTCTTGGCATACGGCACATGCAGGAACTCATTGGGTCCATGCGCATTGCTCTTGGGGCCCAGCACGCCGCAGACCATCATCTGCGCTTTGGGGAAGCCGGCGCTGAGCATGCCCATCAGCGGGATGGAGCCGCCTTGGCCGATAAAGCCGCAGTCGGCACCAAAGTGCGCACGGCTCGATTGGTTGAGCGCGTTCAGGAACCAGTCGCTGGTGTTGGGGGCATTCCAGCCGTTGGCGCCACTGGCGCCTTCCCAGGTGACCTTGGCCTGGTAAGGCGCGTTGTCTTCGAGCAGGGTCTTGAGCTCTTGCATGCACTGCGTGGCATCGACCAGCGGGGGCAGGCGCAGGCTCAGCTTGAAGGCGGTGTAAGGTCGCAGCACATTGCCGGCATCCTGCAGCGCGGGCAGGCCTTCGGCACCGGTGACGGACAGGGTCGGCTCCCAGGTGCGCTTGAGCAGCGCCTGCGTGGGGTCGGTGGTGGTGGGCAGCGCAAACAGGCTGGAGCCATTGCAATCAAAATGCGCCCAGGGGAAGCGCTTGTACAGCTCGTCGCCCAGAATGCCGGCCGTGGCCTGCGCCTGGGCCAGGCGCTCCGCCGGCACCGCGCAGTGGAAGCTCTCCGGCAACAGGCGGCCGGTCTTGCTGTCTTCCAGGCGGTCCAGCACCTGGCGCATGATGCGGAAGGACGAGGGCACGACGCCCGAGGCATCGCCCGAGTGCACGCCCTCGGTGAGGATCTCGACCTTCAAGGTCCCTGCGACCATGCCGCGCAGGCTGGTGGTCAGCCACAGCTGGTCGTAGTTGCCGGCGCCGCTGTCCAGGCAGATCACCAGGCCCACATCGCCCAGGCGGGGCTTGAGCATGTCGATATAGACCGGCAGATCACCCGAGCCGCTTTCCTCGCAGGTCTCGATCAGGCCGACGATGCGCGGGTGCGGCACGTTCTGGCGCTTGAGTTCCTGGATGGCGGCCACGCTGGCGTAGGTGGCATAGCCGTCATCGGCGCCGCCCCGGCCATAGAGCTTGCCGTCTTCGTATTTGGGGGTCCAGGGGCCCAGGTCATTGCGCCAGCCGGAGAACTCGGGCTGCTTGTCCAGGTGGCCATACATCAGCACGGTCTGCGTGCTCTGCGCCTGGGTGGCAGGCACTTCAAAGACCAGCACCGGCGTGCGGCCCGGCACACGCACCACTTCCAGGGTCAGCCCTTCGACCTTCTGCGCCTCGATCCAGCTGGCGGCATTGCGCACCACCGTGTCGATGAAACCATGCTGCTCCCAGTTGCCGTCAAAGCCCGGCGACTTGGCGGGGATGGCGATGTAGTCGGTCAGCTGGCGAAGAATATCGCGGTCCCACTGCTGGCTGATATGGCTGAGGGCAGCATCGGCTTGCAGCTGGGAGGCGTCTAGGCGGGCGTTCATGGGCGAATCTCCTGGTGGTGCTGCCACAAAAGGGGCAGCCGCAGGCATAAGCGTACCAGCGCAGGCGCCACCCGGCTATCGCCTGCGGCAAAGCCCTGCTGCCGTTGTACAGCGCAGGGGCCGCCGGGCAAGGCGGCTGCGGAGATCAGAGGTGCTCGAAGTGGAACACCGCCGTGCCGGCACGCGCATTGGGCAGCCAGCGCCGCACCTCGCCGTTCTGCAGGCCAAAGCTGTCCAGAATGTGCAGCTTGTTCTTGAGCGCCAGCACCTCGAAATCCTTGAAGGTGCCGACGCGGATGTTGGGCGTGTCGTACCACTGGTAGGGCAGGCGCTTGGTCACCGGCATGCGGCCTTGCAGGATCGACAGGCGGTTGGGCCAGTGGGCAAAGTTGGGGAAGGCCACCACGCCCTGTTTGCCGATGCGCGCAGTCTCGCGCAGCATCACCTCGGCATTGCGCAGATGCTGCAAGGTGTCGATCTGCAGCACCACATCAAAGCTGTTGTCCTCGAAGATGGCCAGGCCGTCTTCCAGGTTCAGCTGCAGCACGTTCACGCCCCGGCGCACGCAGGCCAGCACATTGGCGTCGTCAAACTCGATGCCATAGCCACTGCATTCGCGCTCGCGCTGCAGGTAGGCCAGCAGGCTGCCGTCGCCGCAGCCCAGGTCCAGCACGCGGGCGCCCTTGGGTACCAGGTTGGCAATGGCCTGGAAGGTGGAAGAAGACTCGGTCATGCTGCCTCCTGGCTGCTGGGCTGGCCGGCGCTCAGTTCGCGGGCCATGTTTTCAAAATAGGAGCGCATCACGCCCATGTAGCGGGCATCGTCGAGCAAGAAGGCATCGTGACCATGGGGCGCATCGATCTCGGCGTAGCTGACGGTGCGGCGGTTGTCGAGCAAGGCCTTGACGATCTCGCGGCTGCGCGCTGGCGAAAAGCGCCAGTCGGTGCTGAAGCTCACCAGCATGAAGCGCGCCTTGGCGCCGGCCAGCGCCTGGGTCAGGTCGCCGCCAAACGGCTTGGCCGGGTCGAAGTAATCGAGCGCGCGGGTGATCAGCAAATAGGTATTGGCATCGAAGTAGTCGCTGAACTTGTCGCCCTGGTAGCGCAGATAGCTCTCGATCTGGAACTCGACATCCTGGGTGCTGTATTTCAGGTCCAGGCCTTCGCGCAGCTGGCGGCCGAACTTCTGGTTCATCACGTCATCGCTCAGGTAGGTGATGTGGCCGATCATGCGCGCAATGCGCAGGCCGCGCTTGGGAACCACGCCTTCTCTGTAGAAGTGGCCGCCATGGAAGTCCGGGTCGGTCACGATGGCGCGGCGCGCCACCTCGTTGAACGCAATGTTCTCAGCCGACAGACAGGGCGCACTGGCCACCACCACCGCATGGCGCATGCGGTCGGGGTACTGCAAGGTCCAAGATAGCGCCTGCATGCCACCCAGGCTGCCGCCCAGCACGGCCGCCAGTTGCGTGATGCCCAGCCGGTCCAGCAGCAGCGCCTGGGCGTTGACCCAGTCTTCCACCGTCACGACCGGGAAATCGGCGCCGTAGACCGCGCCCGTATCCGGATTCAGGTGCATGGGCCCGGTCGAGCCAAAGCAGGAGCCCAGGTTGTTGACCCCGATGACAAAGAAATGGTTGGTATCGACTGGCTTGCCCGGGCCGATCATGTTGTCCCACCAGCCCTCGCTCTTGGCCTGGCCCTCGTAGTGGCCGGCCACGTGGTGCGAGGCATTGAGCGCATGGCAGACCAGGATGGCGTTGGAGCGGTCGGCGTTGAGCTGGCCGTAGGTCTCGTAGGCCAGATGGTAGTCGCGGATGGAGGCGCCACTTTGGAGAGGGAGCGCCTCCGGGAAATGCATTGATTGGGGTGTCGCAACGAATGACATAAAAAACCCGGCAACGCTAAAAACGAGGCCGGGTCGATGGAATGCAGTCGCCTACCGAGTCTTTAGCTGGATTTATAAAGCGCCCGCAAGCTGAAGCAAATCGGCGCCGTGAGATTTGAGTGTACTGCAAATCGGCCGCAGATGTGCTGCATCAACTGCCGCCCAGGTAGAGCCGGTTGGAGCTCTTGACCTCTTCCATCACCGCGTAGGTGCGGGTCTCGCGCACGCCGGGCAGCTGCCACAAGACCTCACCGGCAAAGTGGCGGTAGTGGTTCATGTCGGCCACGCGGATCTTGACCAGGTAGTCAAAGCCACCGGCCACCATATGGCACTCCATGATCTCGGGCCGCACCTGCACCGCCGCCTTGAACTCGTCAAACACATTGGGCGTGGTGCGGTCCAGCAGCACCTCGATGAAGACCAGCATCGCCGCGCCCAGCTTTTGCGGGTTCAGCCGCGCCTCGTAGCCGGTGATGTAGCCCTCCTTGGTGAGGCGCTGCACGCGGGCCAGCACGGCCGTGGCCGACAGCGATACCGCCTCGGCCAGCTTCAGGTTGGAGATGCGGCCGTCCCGCTGCAGCACGGCCAGAATGCGCAGATCGATGCGGTCGAGGTCGTCCGGCGGGTCGATGATGGCGGTCATGGGCAGAATTTTTCACTAAGAATGGGCCACATTATGGAGAGAAATTCAAACCATAAACGATCACACTGGCGGCATTCACTATCTACTCTGAACACGAGCCCGCCATGACTGCCAACGCCGTTGTTGACAACCAGCCCTCCACCAACTCGCCATTTTCGGCCACGGGCTGCAGCCTATCTGGCGCCAGTGCTCCTGTTTTTAATGAGCTGGTGTCGGCCTTGCAGCCCGCCTCGGCGCTGCGGGCGGCCATCACTGCCGCCTACCGCAAGCCCGAGACCGAAGCGCTCGAAGCACTGCTGCCCCAGGCCACGCCACCCTCCGCCATCGCCCAGGCGGGCGATGCGCTGGCGCTGCAGCTGGCCCGCACCCTGCGCGAACGCAAGGCCGACAGCGGCCGCTCCGGCCTGGTGCAAGGCCTGCTGCAGGAGTTTGCGCTGTCGTCGCAAGAAGGCATTGCGCTGATGTGCCTGGCCGAGGCGCTGCTGCGCATCCCCGACACGGCCACCCGCGATGTGCTGATCCGCGACAAGATCGCCCACGGCCAGTGGAAGGCCCACGTGGGCAAGAGCCCGTCGATGTTCGTCAATGCCGCTGCCTGGGGCCTGGTGCTGACCGGCAAGCTGGTGGCCACGCACAGCGAAGGCTCGCTGGGCCAGTCGCTCACCCGCCTGATCGGCCGGGGCGGCGAGCCGCTGATCCGCAAGGGCGTGGACATGGCCATGCGCATGATGGGCGAGCAGTTCGTCACCGGCGAGACGATTGGCGAAGCGCTGAAGAACGCCGAGCGCCTGGAGGCCAAGGGCTTCCGCTACTCCTACGACATGCTGGGCGAAGCGGCGATGACCAGCGATGACGCCAAGCGCTACCTGCGTGATTACGAAAACGCGATCCATGCGATTGGCAAGGCCAGCAATGGCCGGGGCGTCTACGAAGGCCCGGGCATCTCGATCAAGCTGTCGGCCCTGCACCCGCGCTACAGCCGCGCCCAGTACGACCGCGTGATGGCCGAGCTCTACCCGGTGGTGCTGCAGCTGGCCGTGCTCGCCAAAAGCTACAACATCGGCCTCAATATCGACGCCGAAGAGGCCGACCGCCTGGAGCTGTCGCTGGACCTGCTGGAAAAGCTCTGCTTCGCGCCCGAGCTGGCCGGCTTTGCCGGCATCGGCTTTGTCGTGCAGGCCTACCAAAAGCGCTGCCCCTATGTGCTGGACTTCATCATCGACCTGGCACGCCGCAGCCAGCACCGCCTGATGGTGCGCCTGGTCAAGGGCGCCTACTGGGACAGCGAGATCAAGCGCGCCCAGATCGACGGCCTGGAAGGCTACCCGGTCTACACCCGCAAGGCCTATACCGATGTGTCCTACCTGGCCTGCGCGCGCCAGCTGCTGGCCGCGCCCGATGCGGTCTACCCCCAGTTCGCCACGCACAACGCCCACACGCTGGCCACCATCTACCACCTGGCCGACCCGGCCCGCTACCAGCCCGGCCAGTACGAGTTCCAGTGCCTGCACGGCATGGGCGAGCCGCTGTACGAGCAAGTCGTGGGCCGCAATGCCAGCGAGAACCTGGGCCGCCCCTGCCGCATCTATGCCCCCGTGGGCACGCATGAAACCCTGCTGGCCTACCTGGTGCGCCGCCTGCTGGAGAACGGCGCCAACACCAGCTTTGTGAACCGCATCGCCGACCAGGACATCCCCCTGGCCAAGCTGGTGGAAAACCCCGTGACCACCGCCCAGCAATGGGCGCAGAGCGAAGGCCAGCTGGGCCTGCCCAACCCGCACATTGCCCAGCCACGCGCGCTGTATGGCGCAAGCCGCAGCAACTCGGCCGGTCTGGACCTGTCCAACGACAACCGCCTGCGCGCGCTGCAGCACGATCTGCAGGCCAGCGCACAGATGGCCTGGCATGCCCAGCCCCTGCTGGCCGATGGCGCCCCCGCATCCACCCAGCCGAGCGAGCCCGTGCTGAACCCGGCCGACCACAGCGACCAGGTCGGCACCGTCACACAGGCATCGACCGAGCAGGTGGAGTTTGCGCTGGCCGCCGCCCAGGCCGCTGCCGCCCGCTGGCAGGCCACCCCCGCCGCCCAGCGCGCCGATTGCCTGGCCAAGGCCGGTGACCTGCTCGAAGCCCATATGCCTACCTTGATGGGCGTGCTGGTGCGCGAGGCGGGCAAGACCTGCTCCAACGCGATTGCCGAAGTGCGCGAGGCGGTGGACTTTCTGCGCTTCTACGCCGCCCAGGTGCGCAGCTGGGGCCAGGCGGATTACCAGGCCCTGGGCCCGGTGGTCTGCATCAGCCCCTGGAACTTCCCGCTGGCCATCTTCAGCGGCCAGATTGCCGCCGCGCTGGCCGCTGGCAACACCGTGCTGGCCAAACCGGCTGAGCAAACCCCGCTGATCGCCGCAGCCGCCGTTCAGGCGCTGTGGCAGGCCGGCGTGCCGCGCGATGTGCTGCAGCTGCTGCCCGGCACCGGCGAGACCGTGGGTGCCCGCATGGTGGGCGACAGCCGCGTGCAGGCCGTCATGTTCACCGGCTCGACCGAAGTGGCCCGCATTCTGCAAAAGACCCTGGCCCAGCGCCTCGATGCCCAAGGCCAGCCCGTCACCCTAGTGGCCGAGACCGGCGGCCAGAACGCGATGATCGTGGACTCGTCTGCGCTCGCCGAACAGGTGGTGGTGGATGTGCTGTCCTCGGCCTTTGACTCGGCCGGCCAGCGCTGCTCGGCGCTGCGCGTGCTCTGCGTGCAGGAAGAAGCCGCCGACCGCCTGCTGCACATGCTGCGCGGCGCGATGCAGGAGCTCCAGGTCGGCAACCCCTGCCAGCTCAAGACCGATGTGGGCCCCGTCATCGATGCCGAGGCCAAGGGCGTCATCGACCAGCACATTGCCCGCATGCAGGCTGCCGGCCACCAGGTCTGGCAAAACGGCGGCGCCAGCGCGCAAGGCACCTTTGTGCCGCCCACAGTGATCGCCATCCGCCAGCTGTCCGAGTTGAAGCGCGAGGTCTTCGGCCCGGTGCTGCATGTGCTGCGCTACCGCCGCGACAACCTGCCCCAGCTGCTGGCCGACATCAATGCCACCGGCTACGCCCTCACCCTGGGCCTGCACACCCGCATTGACGAGACCATCAATCAGGTGGTCAATGCCGCGCATGCCGGCAATATCTATGTGAACCGCAACATCGTTGGCGCCGTCGTCGGTGTGCAGCCCTTTGGCGGCGAAGGCCTGTCGGGCACGGGCCCCAAGGCGGGCGGCCCGCTGTACATGCTGCGCCTGCTCAGCCGCATGCCGGCCACGGCCACGGTTGATGCACTGGCCCACCTGCCTCGCATGGCGGGCAATGAGGCGCCAGCGCCCGCGACTGGCCAGCGCGGCAATGCCCATGGCCTGGAGCAGGCCGATGCCGCCCCGGCCGCTGCGCTGGATGCGCTGCAAAGCTGGGCCAGCCAGCAAGGCCAGGGCGAGCTGGCGGCGCTGTGCCAGCGCTATGCCGCCCATACCGGCAATGGCTTTGCGGCCGAGCTGCCCGGCCCCACCGGTGAGCGCAATCTGTATGTGCTGAGCGGCCGCGAGCGCGTGGGCTGCGTGGCCAGCACCACAAGCCTGCTGTTGGCCCAGCTCGCCGCCGTACTGGCGGCTGGCTCCACTGCGGTGTGGCCCGCCAACAGCAACCATGCCAGCCTGCTGGCCCAGCTGCCCGCATCGGTGCGCGCCTCGGTGCAACTGTCGGCGCACAGCGAGCAGGCCTTCCTGCAGTCCGAAGCCTTTGATGCGCTGATCGCCGATGCTGCCAGCGGCTGGCTGCCCAGCGGCAGCAGCCTGGCGGGCCGCCCCGGCGCCATCGTGCCGCTCACCGCCCAGGCAGCCGATGGCAGCGTGCCGCTGTTCCGTCTGCTGGCCGAGCATGCCATCAGCATCAATACGGCAGCAGCCGGCGGCAATGCCAGCCTGATGACCTTGGACTGAACCTCAGGCCGTGCTGCAGCACTGCGGCGCCGTAGCACTGCCGGGCCAGCACCCGCTGCCCTACTGCAGCGGCAGGCCCACGTAGTTCTCTGCCAGAACCCTGGCCGCTGCGCGGGAGTGGACGATAGCCTCCAGCTCGGCCCGCTGCATGCGAGCGTCGAACAGGCTGGCATCGGGCGCGCTGTGCAGCAGCGAGGTCAGCCACCACGAAAAGCGCTGTGCCTTCCAGGTGCGCGCCAGGCTGCGTGCCGAGTAGCCATCCAGCCCCTGCTGGGAACCTTCTGCATAGTGCTGTGCCAGCGCCTGGGCCAGAAAGCCTACGTCGCTGGCGGCCAGGTTCAGCCCCTTGGCACCGGTTGGCGGCACGATGTGGGCGGCATCCCCGGCAAGGAACAGCCGCCCAAAGCGCATAGGCTCGGTGACAAAGCTGCGCAGCGGGGCAATGCTTTTCTCCAGCGCAGGGCCGGTGACCAGGCGCTCTCGCGTCTCGGGATCCAGGCGCAGGCGCAACTCCTGCCAAAAGGCGGCATCGCTCCAGGCCTCGGCCTTGTCACTGAGGGGTACCTGCAGGTAGTAGCGGCTGCGCGTGGTGCTGCGCTGGCTGCACAGCGCAAAGCCGCGCTCGGTATGGGCGTAAACCAACTCCTCACCAACGGGCGGTGTATCCGCCAGCAAGCCCAGCCAGCCAAAGGGGTAGACCTTCTCAAAACAACGCATGCTGGCCGCCGGCACGCTGGCGCGGCACACACCATGAAAGCCGTCGCAGCCAGCGATGAAGTCGCAAGCGATCTCTCGCATCTGGCCATCTTGCTGGTAGCGCACGCGCGGTCTGCTGCTGTCAAAATCCAGCGGCTGCACCTGGGCAGCCTCGTAAATGGTAGGCAGGCCAGCGGCAGCACGCGCCGCCATCAAGTCGCGCGTCAGCTCGCTCTGGCCATAGACAACGACCCCTTTGCCGCCCGTCAGACCATGCAGATCGATACGGTGGCGCTGGCCTGCAAACAGCAGCTCGAAGCCTTGGTGCAGCAGGCCCTGCTTGTGCAGCCGGCCCGCAGCGCCAGCCCGCTCCAATAGCTCCACCGTGGTCTGCTCCAGCACGCCGGCACGGATGCGGCCGAGCACATAGTCTGCACTGCGGTGTTCGATAAGGGTGTTGTCGATGCCAGCCTGGTAGAGCAACTGGCCCAGCAGCAGGCCTGCCGGGCCTGCTCCGATGATGGCAACATGGGTACGCATGCGCATGGCCTACCAGTGCCGGCTGCGGCCTTTGCCTGCAGCCTCGCAGTCACGGGGGTTGGCCATTCTGTGGCCCCAGGTTTGAAAGGTGGCCGAAGCCGCGCGTTGGCGAACGGTCCGGGTGTCATTACGGCGCATACGGCTTGCCTCCTCGTCTCTCTTATAGAAGACATTGTGGTCAGCGCAGCACCCCGTGCCAATGGCGGTGCCCGAATAGCTGCTAAAGCAATCGGGCATGGGTCGGCCGCCAGAGGGCCCCGTGATCAATCCATCGTCGTGAACAGCGCAGCCACCCCCAGCACCAGAAAGATCACTGCGCAGACGCGGTGGATCCAGCGGATCGGCAGCTTCTTGGTGATCTTGTCGCCAAACCAGACCACGGGCGCATTGGCCAGCATCATGCCGATCGTGGTGCCGGCGACCACCCAGTAATAGGAAGCGGGGTACTTGGCCGCCAGGCCCACGGTGGCCAGTTGGGTCTTGTCGCCCATCTCGGCCAGGAAGAACAGCAGCACCGTGGTGCCGAACACGCCCCAGCGGCCGCTGCTCTTGCCCGCTTCGTCTTCGTCGATCTTGTCGGGGATCAGCATCCAGCCGGCCATCAGGATAAAGGACACGCCCAGAATCCAGCGCAGCACATCCGGGCCCAGCATCGTGGTGATCCAGGCCCCGACGGCGCCGGCGAGCGCATGGTTGACGAGGGTCGAGACAAAGATGCCCAGCACAATGGGCCAGGGTTTGCGGTATTTGGCAGCGAGGACGAGCGAGAGCAGCTGTGTCTTGTCGCCCATTTCGGCAAGGGCAACGACAGCGGTTGAAAGGAGAAAGGCTTCCATGGAGTGGGGATCGTTATTGCAGCCGGATATAGCAAGACAGCATTGACCGCATCGCGACTCCGGCATTGGATCGCAACGTGGTCAATGGTCTCGCCCAGCATCCTCATCACAAGGTGCCGTGTACGCCATAGGCCGCAAAGGCCCAAGTTTGTTGACGCACACTCCGCGGCGCATTGCACGCCCGGCAGGCTACTCCCCAAAGACTGGCGCATCATACGCCCAAAAGCGATGCTGCGCCGCAACACCCACGCCCGCCAGGGAAAATACCAAGCCCCGCTTGCGGGAACTGTCAACACAGCGTAAGGCGATTCACCCATAATGGTGAAGCTCAATGTGCCCCCGGGTACACTACAGCGCGCGGTGATCCGTCTTGGAAGTTGTCACAGGTTTGTTGATTGCATCAGGCTCCATCGCTTTTTTTACTTTTTTCGGAGTCCTCAAATGGGCAACAAACTTTACGTGGGCAACCTGCCTTACTCTTTCCGTGACAGCGATCTGGAAAGCACTTTCAGCCAGTTCGGTACCGTCTCCAGCGCCAAGGTCATGATGGAACGTGACACCGGCCGTTCCAAGGGCTTCGGCTTTGTGGAAATGGGTTCGGACGCTGAAGCACAAGCAGCTATCGAAGGCGTGAACGGCCAAGGTTTCGGCGGCCGTAACCTGGTCGTGAACGAAGCACGCCCCATGGAAGCCCGTCCTCCACGCAGCGGTGGTTTCGGTGGTGGCAACCGTGGCGGCTTCGGCGGCGGTGACCGCGGTGGCTTTGGCGGCGGTGACCGTGGCGGCTTCGGCGGCGGCGATCGCGGTGGCTTCGGCGGCGGTGGCCGTGGTGGCTACGGTGGCGGCAGCTACTAAGCACATCAGCGCCAAAACCTCTAAAGGGTTTTGACGGTTAGATGACGGGTTTTCCCGGAAAAAAGGCCTCTTTGAGGCCTTTTTTGCATCTGGTTGCAGCTTCTGCGCCACAACTGAGGGGCAGAACTGTGCCATTTTCGGTTTTTATGCCAGAAAATAAAGGATGGAGTCTTCCTCCATTGGGCTACTGCGATGAATGACCGGTGTTTTTCGGGACTCCATCGCATTATTTAAGAGTTATCAGGAGTCCCTCAAATGGGCAACAAGCTTTACGTCGGTAATTTGCCATACCAGGTTCGCGACAACGATCTGGAACAGGCCTTTGGTCAGTTTGGCAGCGTAACCAGCGCCAAGGTGATGATGGAACGCGACACGGGTCGCTCCAAGGGTTTCGGTTTTGTGGAAATGGGCAGCGATGAAGAAGCCCAAGCTGCAGTCAACGGTCTGAATGGTCAGCCCCTGGGTGGTCGCAATCTGGTCGTGAACGAAGCACGCCCCATGGAGCCACGTCCTCCCCGCAGCGGCGGTGGTGGTTTTGGCGGCCCACGCGGTGGTGGCTTTGGCGGCGGCGGCGGTAACCGTGGCGGCTTTGGCGGCGGTGGTGGAGGCTACGGCGGCGGTGGTGGCGGTGGCTACGGCGGCGGCGGTGGTGGTTACGGCGGTGGCGGCGGCGGAGATCGCGGCGGCTACGGCGGTGGCGGCGGTGGCGGCGGTGGTTATGGCGACCGTGGCGGTCGCGACGGCGGCGGCGGCCGTGGCGGCAATGACCGTGGCTTTGGTGGTGGTGATCGTGGCGGTGACCGCGATGGCGGCTTCCGCAGCCCCTACGGCAATGGTTCGCGCAACCGTGGCGGCAACCAAGGCTACGACAACAACGACGACTATTGATATCTGCAGGCGCACACCAGCGGTGTGCCTCTAGCAACGACAAAGCCCCGCCAGGGGCTTTTTTCATGCCTGGCCCAGACTTAATTCAGTCCTGGCCGGGTGGCAGCTCATGCACCTGTTCGCGATGGCGGTGCTTGCGCGGGCGGTTGGCCAACGCGCGGTCATACAGCGCATTGGGCAGGCAGCGTAACAGCCTGGCCACCCAGCCCATCTGCCAGGGGATGACGGCATAGCTGCGCGCCTTGGCAATCACCCCAAAGGCCTTGTCGGCAAAGGCCTCGGGCTGCATCAGGAAGGGCATGCCGTAGCGGTTGTGGCTGGTCAGCGGCGTGGCCACAAAGCCCGGGCAGATGGTGACCACCTGCACGCCGCTGCGCTGGAGTTCCACCCGCAGGCTCTCGCAGTAGCTGATGACCGCCGCCTTGCTGGCGCAATAGGCGCCGTGGCCAGGCAGACCGCGTATGCCGGCCACGCTGGCAATACCGACCAGCTTGCCGCTGCCGCGCGCCTGCATGGGCCGCACAAAGGCATGGAAGGTGGCGGCCATGCCGATCACATTGGTGGCATAGGTCTGGGCCATGACCTCCAGGTCCTCGCGCTCGGCGGTGTCGATGCCGTAGCTCACCCCGGCATTGGCCACCACCACATCGGGCAGGCCCTGCTGCTGCAGGCACTGTGCGCAAGCGGCGATGATCTGGTCCTGGTCGGCCACATCGGCGACATAGATGGCGTAGCGGTTGTCATCCATGCCCTGGGCCTGCGCCCAGGCCTGCATCACGGTGCTGCGGCGCGCTACCATGGCCAGGCGGTAACCGGCCTGGTAATAGCGCCAGGCCAGTGCCTGGCCGATACCGCTGGAGGCGCCGGTGATCAGCACCAGCGGTGCGTTGCTCAGAGGGCTGGACATGCGGCGCTCAGCGTGCGGGCTGGAGCACGCCCTTGACCCGGCCCTTGAGCTCTGCGACCTGGGTGATGTTGTTGAAGACCATGGAATCGGCCGTGAAGCGGTCCTGGCCCCGGATGATCTCGACCGGCTTGTTCGAGCTCACCCGCTCTTCGTTGACAAAGGCATGCAGAAACTCGCCCCGGAACTCCATCTGCGGCGCGCCGGGCTTGTTGCTGGTGCGCACCACCTTGGCATTGCCGAACAGCTGCACTTCCGAGCCATCGGCATTGGACAGCGCGCGGTTGGCGGTGGCCACGGTGACCGAGCCATCCAGGCGTATGGCGCGCATCGTGGCGGTGTCGATCTCGAGCGTGTCGGTGTCCATGAAATGGCGCATCTTCTTGCCCTGGATCTCGCTGGTCAGCACGCCGGTGCCATCGAAGCTGCGCACCGAGAAGTCGTTCATGTAGTAATCCACCTCGTGGCCGGGCACCACCGCCTCCTTCGCGCTCTGGGGCTTGGGGGCATTGCGCACCAACCACCAGGTGCCCAGCGCCAGCAGGCCCATCAGGATCACCGGCAGGTAGATGGACGACAGGTCCATAAAGCGACGCACGCGAGATATCATTGTCCGTACCGATCAAGCAGGTTGACATAGGCGCCGCAGGCGGCCAGCACGGCGTCGCAGAGCTCACGCGCCGCACCGGCACCGCCGTGGCGGCTCGTCACCCAGTGTGCCACGCCCAGCACTTCGGGGTGGGCGTTGGCGGGGGCGCAGGCCAGCTGGCAGCGGCGCAGCACTGGCAGATCCGGCCAGTCATCGCCAATGGCCGCCGCCTGGTGCCAGTCCAGGCCCAGCGCTTGCAGCATGGCCTGGGCGGCGGGCAGCTTGTCCTCAGTGCCATAGCGCACATGCGCGATGCCCAGCGCCGCCAGGCGGTGGCGCAGCGGCGCAGAATCGCGCCCGGTGATGACGGCCGGCACAATGCTCGCCTCACGCAGCATCTTGAGGCCATGGCCGTCGAGCGTGTGGAAGCGCTTGAGCGTCTCGCCCTGCTCGCTGATGTAGAGGCCGCCATCGGTGAGCACGCCATCCACATCGAAAAACACAATCTTGATGCCCTGGGCGCGCAGCAGCAGCTCGGCAGGCCACTGCTGGGCGGGACGGATGGGGGGCAAGGTCAGGGTGCTGGCCATCAGATCACCTTGGCCCGCATCAGATCACCCACATGCACGATGCCCACCAGGTGCTGGTCGGCATCGGTCACCAGCACGCTGGTGATGCGGTGGGCCTCCATCATCGCGGCGGCATCGGCAGCCAGTGCGTCGGGCGATATCTGGCGCGGCGTGGCATGCATCACCTCGGCGGCGGTCAGGCCGCGCAGTTCGGCACCGGCCTCAATGCGGCGGCGCAGATCGCCATCGGTGAACACGCCTTGCAGCAGGCCATTCGCATCGACGATGGCAGCGGCCCCCATGCCCTTGGCGCTCATCTCACGCATCAGGTCGCTGAAGCTGGCACTCGGCAGCACCGTCGGCAGTTCAGCGCCGCTGCGCATCACGTCGGCCACATGGGTGAGCAGGCGCCGGCCCAGCGCGCCACCGGGGTGGGAGCGGGCAAAATCCTCGGCCTTGAAGCCGCGCGCATCGAGCAGCGCCACGGCCAGGGCATCGCCCATCGCCATTTGCGCGGTGGTGCTGGCCGTGGGGGCCAGGTTCAGCGGGCAGGCTTCCTTGTCCACCTGGGTGTTGAGCACCCAGTCGGCATGGCGGGCCATCGAGGACTGCAGGTTGCCCGTCATCGCCACCACGGGCACGCCCAGACGCTTGAGCACCGGCAGCAGCACGGAAATCTCGCCACTCTCACCGCTGTTGGAGATGGCCAGCACCAGGTCCTGGCCCGTCACCATGCCCAGATCGCCATGGCTGGCCTCGCCCGGATGCACAAAAAAGGCCGGCGTACCGGTCGATGCCAGGGTGGCGGCAATCTTGCGCCCCACATGCCCGCTCTTGCCCATGCCGGTGACCACCACGCGCCCGGGGATGTCCAGCATGCGCTGCACGACCTGGACAAAGTTGTCGTCCAGCCGCTGCGTCAGTGCCGCAATGGCCTCGGCCTCAATCGCAAAGGTAGACGCCGCCAGGCGCAGAATCTGCGCCGCTTCAACGGGGCGCTTGGGCTGTAGGGTGCTCATGGAGGCTGATTTTATCGGAGCGCCCGCGCCCGGTCGGCTACAGGTCATTGTTAACAAGGCCAGCCCCTACGGCCACAGCCTGGCCACTTGCACTACCATGGCGGGTCTTCCCCTCTGCGACCCCCACCATGCACGCTCCTGACGTCAACGCCTTTTTGCGTCACCACATCCGCACCGTCCCCGACTGGCCAGCGCCGGGCGTGCAGTTCCGGGACATCACCCCGCTGCTGCAGAACCCGCAGGTCTTCCATGTGCTGATCGACGCCTTTGTGCACCGCTACATGTCGCGCGACATGCGCCCCGATGTGGTGGCTGGGCTCGACGCACGCGGTTTCATCCTCGGCGCCGTCATTGCCTACCAGCTCAAGGTGGGCTTTGTGCCGATCCGTAAAAAGGGCAAGCTGCCCTTCACCACGGTAGAGGAGACCTATGAGCTCGAATACGGCAGCGCCACCGTGGAGCTGCATGCCGACGCCGTCAAGCCCGGTGACAAGGTGCTGCTGGTTGACGACCTGATTGCCACCGGCGGGACGATGATGGCCGGCAAGAATCTGCTGGAGAAGCTGGGCGCCCATGTGATGGAAGGCGCCGCGATCGTCGACCTGCCCGAGCTGGGCGGCTCCAAGCGGCTGACCGACGCCGGTCTGCCGCTGTTTACCTTGGTGGATTTCGCGGGGCACTAAGCCCAGGGCCAACAGCTGCTCAGTGCAGATCGCCGTACTGGGTATTGCTCAGGCCGCCAAAGCTGGTGTCAGCCGTGGGTGCGGGTGCACCACCGCGTTGCGCGGCTTCACGGGCGATCTGGGCGTTGTGCGCGGCGCTGCGGGCGGGCGGCACAATGGGCGCGGGCCGGGGCGCTGCACTGGTGGCAGCGCGGCGGGCGGGCGATGCCCCATCCAAGGCTGGTACCGGGTTCATCGCCGCTTGCAGCAAGGCTTTCTTGAAGGCGGCAATTTCGGCTTCATCGACCGGGTCCATGCCCAGCGGCACGGGCACCACCGCCGGCTGGGGCGCGGCAACGCCGCTGGCGGCTTTGCTGCTGACCACACCCAACTGGGCGTTGAGGCGCCAGTACACCGAGGTGATGACGATCTCGAAGCGGGTCTTGGCCGAATAGGCGATCAGCGCCTCGATCTGGGTGAGCTTGTCGGGCGAGGCGCAGTGCTCCTGGGCCAGATCCACCATCACAATGAACTGCGTGGCGCGCTTGTCCAGTGCCAGCACCTTGAATTTGTAACCTGCCGACAGAATGCCGGAGCGCACCATGGATTCGCGCACGGCCGAATACACCATCTCGCGGCGGGCCGAGCGCTCACCGGGGCGCGGCGCGGCACTGTCGTGCTGGGGTGCGGCCGCCATGGGCCTGGCGGACACCAAGGGGCTCTGGGCGGACAGCATATCGTGCTGACCCATGCCCAGCGGCTCGGCAAACATGGTTTGCGGCCCCAAGGGCGCAAAGGCCGATTTTTTTTCTGGTCGACTGAACCATTTGGCAAATATAGACATGCCACTCCCTACCCTGATCAGAATGCAAAACGGTCACCCGTTTCACCATGCAACAGGCATTTGTAATTGTAGGGACGGAGTATTGCATACACTTGTCAGAAAAGCGCGTGCCGTTTGACACATACCAAGCTTTTATGTTGTGGCAACGCGGCGTTTTCGGTTGCCCAGGCGCTTGGCCAGCACCGATCCGGCCGCCATCGCCAGTGCCACGGCCACGGTGGGCTGGCGGTTACACAATTCGGTAAAGCGGATACTCGACAGCCCCCAGAGGCGGCAACCGGCCACCGCCTGCACGGTGGCATTGCGCGGCTGGTGCGAGAAGAACGCGCCTTCGCCGACAATGGAGCCCGCGCCGACGATGGCCAGGCGAATGCGCTGCTTTTCGTCCTCGAAATGCACGCTGAGGCTGCCGCTTTCGACGAAAAACAGGGTGCGCTCCTGCGTGCCCTGCTGAAACAGCACCTGCGATGCCGCCAGCTGGGTCTGCGTCAGATAAGGGGCCAGGATCTCCCACTGCGCTGCCGTCAGCGGGTTGATCATGCTTTCCTCGTCCTGGCAGTTGTTGATGGCTGTCACCAGGGGCTTGATGTCATTGGCGCTACTGAACATGAAATCCTCCTCCGCAATCCTGGCGGTGGATCCACCAGTGATCTTTCGAAATTCGTAATCCAAGAAATCTACCCTAGCGGCTGCACAATGGCTGAGCGGCAGGACAAAAATTTGTAAGCAGTATCGTCCAGCCCACAATTCCTGACCAAGCAAGCCGCCCCTCCTTCTCTCCCAGACGTATTTTGATTCCATGCAAGCATTACTAGAGGCCATCGCCACCATGCCCGCGAGCCAGCAGGCGCAACGCCTCTTCCACGGCCGAGGCGGCCTGTTTCCGGGCTGCGAACACCTGTCGCTGGACCTGTATCCACCCGCAGTGGTGCTGACCAGCTTTGCGCCGCTGGCCGATGAGGCGCTGCAAAGCGTGGGAGACGCGCTGCAACAGCGCTGGCAGCAGTTGTACCCGGGCGAGCCGCTGACCTGGGTGTACCAATGCCGGGCCTTGGGTGCGGCCGAGACCCGCCTGGTCCAGGGTAGCCTGCCCGAGCCCCACACCGTGCAGGAAGATGATGCCCGCTACCAGGTGCATGTGCTGCGCGGGCAGAACCACGGCCTGTTTCTGGACATGGCCGAAGGCCGGCGCTGGGTGCGCCAGTTCATTGCGCGCCAGCCCGACCCGGAGCGTTGCACCGTGCTCAATATGTTTGCCTACACCTGCGCGTTCTCGGTAGCGGCGCTGCAGGCGGGCGCCGGCCAGGTGGTCAATATTGATATGAGCAAGGCCGCGCTGGCCAGCGGCCAGCAAAACCACAGGCTCAACCAGCTGGCGGGCGGCCAGTTCTGGGGCCATGACATTTTCAGCAGCTGGGGCAAGATCACCCGCACCGGGCCTTACCAGCTGGTGATCATGGACCCGCCCAGCTACCAAAAGGGCAGCTTTGTCGCCACCAAGGACTACGCGCGCCTGATCAAGCGCCTGCCCGATCTGCTGGCGCCCGGCGGCTTTGCGCTGCTCTGCCTGAACGCCCCCGAGCTGCCGCTGGCCTTCTTGCAGGACCAGATGGCCGAGCTGGCGCCGGAGCTGGAGTTTATCGAGCAGGTGGCCAACCCGGCGATCTTTGCCGATGTCTCGCCCGACCGGGCGCTCAAGGTGCTGGCCTACCGCATGCCCAGCTGAGGCTGGGCCGCTGTTTCAGCGGTTCAGTCGACGACGACCAGCTTGCCGCGCATAGGCTCGGCATGGGTGGGGAAGGAGCAGAAGTAGGTGTAGTCCTCGCCCTGGCTCAGGCGCTCGACCGGGAAGCTCACCGAGGCATGCTCTCCGCCCGACAGCATCTGGGTGGCGGCCAGCACGCGGGCATCGCCACGGCTGAGCCAGGCGCGCTCGGGGCCCGAGCGCTGGCCTTCGCGGATCACTGCCTCGGTGTCCTGGCTGCGCGTCAACACCCAGTTGTGGCCCGCTTCCTGCCAAGGCTTTTTGCCGGTGTGCAGCAGGTGCACGGTGAACTGCGCGCAGCGCTTGCTCACACGCAGCTCGGTCAGGTCAAACTTTTTGCCGGGCTGGCCTTGTACATGGGCCTCACAGACCGGTGCCGGCGCCGATGCGGGCGCAGCGGGCTGCGCGAAGGCGGTACTGCTGGCGCCCAGGGTGGCGGCGCAAAGGGCGAGGTGGTGCAGAGAGATCTTCATGGTTGGTCGCTTGGGTCGTTGAGAAAGAAGGAATCGGCGCTGGGGCGGTGCATGCCTAGCCCTTCAGGCCAGCAGGCCATCCACCATCACCTGCGGAATGCCGCGCGAGCAGGGCTCGACACGGGCCTGCACGCCATAGACACGGGCCAGCAGCGCGGGGTTGATCGCATCGCTGGGCAGGCCATCGGCCTGCAGCTCGCCGTTCTGCAGCACCAGCACGCGGTCGGCATGGCGCAGCGCCAGGCCCAGGTCATGCAGCACCACCAGGGTGACCATGCCGCTGCGCCGGGTCTGCTCGCCCACCAGCGCCATCACATGGAACTGGTGGTTCAAATCCAGCGCCGACAGCGGCTCATCGAGCATCAGCACCTGGGGCTGGCGAATCAGCGCCTGCGCCAGGCCGGCCAACTGCGCCTGGCCGCCCGATAGCTCATCGAGGTGGCGCATCGCCAGGTGGTCAATGCCCAGTTGCTGCAGCACAGCAGCGCATTGCATGACCGCATCCTGGGCTGGCTCGGCGCCTGCATGCAGGCTGTGGGGCGAGGCCTTGCGCGCGGCCATCAGCGATTCGATCACGCGCAGGTGCACCGCCGCCGGCAAGGCCTGGGGCTGGTAGACCACGCGCCGGGCGCGCTCAGCCAGGCTGGCCTGGTCCAGCGGCTGCCCTTGCAAGCGCACCTGGCCGCTGGCACGGGTCAGCCCCGCAAGCGCCCGCAAAAAGGTCGATTTGCCACTGCCATTGGGGCCCAGCACCACGGTGACCGTGCCCGGCTGCAGATCGGCCACCGACAACGAAGGAATAACCACGCGCCGGCCATAGGCCACATGCAGTCCGCTGATCTGCAAACCGCCGCCGCTCATGCCCGCCCCCGGGTGCGCAGCACGATGGCCAGAAAGAAGGGAATGCCCACCAGCGAGGTGACAATGCCCACCGGCACGATGACGCCCGGCACCAGCGCCTTGGAGGCCACCGAGGCCAAGGACAGCACCAGCGCGCCAGTCAAGGCCGAGGCCGGCAGGTAAAAGCGGTGGTCATCGCCCACCAGCCGGCGCGCAATATGCGGTGCGACCAGGCCAATAAAGCCGATGCTGCCGACAAAGGCCACCGACAGGGCCGCCAGCAGGCTGATGCGCAGCAGCGCGCCCAGGCGCAGACGCCGCACATCCACACCAAAGCTGGCCGCGCGGTCCTCCCCCAGGCGCAGCGCTGTCAGCCGCCAGGCATTGCGCATGGACAGCGGCAGCACCACCGCCAAGGCCAAGGCCAGCGCACCCAGCTTGGGCCAGGTGGCCCGCGCGAGGCTGCCCATGGTCCAGAACACCAGGCCTTGCAAGGCCTCGGCGGTGGCCACAAACTGCAGCAGGGACACCAGCGCATTGAAGCTGAACACCAGCGCAATGCCAAACAGCACCACGCCGGTGGCGCTCATGCCACCCCAGCGGGCCACCAGATCGAGCAGCAAGGCCGAGGCCATCGCAAACACAAAGGCATTGGCCGGCACCGCCCAGGATGCGGGCACGCCCGGCAGGCTCCAGTCCAGCACAATCGCCAGCGCTGCGCCAAATGCGGCGGCCGACGACAGCCCCAAGGTAAAAGGGCTGGCCAGCGGGTTGGCCAGCACGGTCTGCATCTCGGCACCCGCCAGGCCCAGCGCCAGGCCGACGACCACTGCCATCAAGGCATAGGGCAGGCGGATGTTCCAGACAATCACACGCAGCGCCGGCGGCGCGGCATCGGGCGTGTACAGGGTCTGCAGCAGCTGCGGCAGCGCCAGGCCCGATGGGCCGGTGGTGAAGTCAAACAGCAGGGCCGCGACAATGGCGCCCGCCAGCAGCGCCAGCACCAGCAGGCGCCAGCCCGTCAAGCGACGGTAGGCCTTGGCGTGCGGGCCAGCCTGCCCTGCATCTACGCCCAGCGCAGCCGAAGTGGCTGCCAGCGGCGGCAGGGACACGCTCATGGCTTGGCCTTCAAGGGGGCGATATCGCCCCAGTACGCGCCTTGCATCGGCAGCGCCTGCAGGAAGCGCTGGTTGATCTCGGCCATCGTCGCCTGCGGGTCCACATCGGCAAAGCGCTCGGGGTAGAACCACTTGGCCATGGCCTCGATCGCCAGGATATTGGTGGGCGCATCGTAGAAGTTGTGCCACAGGCCATGGGCGCGGCCCGAGCGCACGGCGCTCAGCATCTCAAAACCGGGGCGCTGGGCCAGTTCGCGCAGGCTGCTGCCCAGCTGCGCGGCGCTCACCCCTTCGCCCGCCCGCACCATGGGGCGGCTTCCCTGGGGCCGGCTGCCGGTGGCGATGTAGATGGCCGGGTCCTGGGCGATCAGCGCTTCCTGGTTCAGGTCGCCGATCGCGCCGGGGATCTTGCCTGCCGCGATGTTGATGCCGCCAGCGGCGTCAATGAACTCACCGACGTTGCCCTTGCCGGCCGTGTGGCAGCAGCCATCCCAGACACCGGCCAGCAGCTCGGCAAACACCAGCGGGCGCTGCTGCGCAGGGATGTCCTTGACCCGCGACTGCACGCGCTGCAGATGCGTCTCGTAGAAATCGGCATAGGCATTGGCCTGCGCCTCGCGATGCACCGCCTGGCCCAGGATGCGGATGCTCTTCGCAGTGTTGCGCACCGGTTGGGCGCGGAAGTCGATGAACACCACCGGCACGCCGGACTTCTCCAGCGCCTGCACCAGGCTGCTTTGGCGGCCCGGGCCATGGCCGCCCAGGCCGAAGATGGCGATATCGGGCTGGGTGGACACCGATTTCTCGTAGCTGACGCTGTCTTCCGAGGTACGGCCAATCAGCGGAATCTGCGTGATCTGCGGAAAGCGCTGCTGGTAGGCCGCCCAGCCATTGGGATCGGCAAAGGCCAGCTCGCCTTGCCAGCCCACGATGCGCTTCAAGGGCTCAGCGCCCTCCATCAGCGCCAGCGCGTACAAAAAGCGGCCTTCGCCCAGCAGAATATGGTCCACCTGGGCGGGGATCTGCACGGTGCGGCCGACGATATCCACCACCGTGCTGCCCTGCGCGGCTGTGGCATCCGCTGCAGCTTGCGCCGGGGCTGCCATGGTCAGACCCGTGGCCAGGCCCAGCCCCAGCGCCACACCCAGAGCGCGCAAGCGCATGCCCGCTCGTGCAGCAGTACGAAAAAGGGCCGGCATGCGGACCAGGGATGCGCCTGCAGCTGGCAGTGCCGGGGAGAGCTTCGATGCGGTCATGGTCACAACAAACTAGAATGAAAATCGTTCTTATTGATCAGTGAGCCGCCACTCTAATCAGCGCGGCAGCGGCCCAGCCGCCACCGCCGCCTGATTTGCAATGCCATGTTTTCGCCCCGCCTTCCAACACAATCCATTACTTATCCGGAGAAAACCGTGACCTCGCCCCCCGCCAGCCTGCCCGGCAAGGCCCGCATCCTGGTGGTCGATGACGACCCCGAGATCCGCGAGCTGCTCTGCGACTACCTGCGTGCCCAGGGCATGCAGGCGGCTGCCGTGCCCGATGGCCAGGGCATGTGGGACTGGCTGGCCCGCCACAGTGCCGACCTGGTGGTGCTGGACCTGATGCTGCCCGGCGTCGATGGCCTGGCGCTGTGCCGCAGCCTGCGCGAGCGCACCCCCATCGCCGTGGTGATGCTGACGGCACGTGGCGCGCTGATGGACCGCATCCTGGGGCTGGAGATGGGGGCCGACGACTACCTGCCCAAGCCCTTTGACCCGCGCGAACTGCTGGCCCGCATCACCGGCGTGCTGCGGCGCACGCGCCAGGTGCCGGCATCGATGCACGAGCCCGAGCACCTGGCCACCTTGCGCTTTGCCGGCTGGACCTTGAACATGCAAAGCCGCAGCCTGCATGACCCCAACGGCCTGCTGATCAGCCTGGCCCAATCGGACTACCGCGTGCTCTGCGCGCTGGCGCAAAACCCGCAGCGCACCCTGAGCCGCGACTACCTGGCCGAATACACATTTGGCCGCGAGCGCCAGGCGCTGGACCGCGCCGTCGATGTCTGCATCAGCCGCCTGCGCCAGCACCTGGAGCCCCAGCCACGCCAGGCCCAGCTGCTGCGCACCGTGCGCAATGCCGGCTATGTACTTGCCTGCGAGGTCGAGACGCTGGCGTGAGCACCGCCCCCGACACCCCCGCCACGCATCGCACCGGCCGCTGGCTTCCCAGTTGGTTGTGGTGGTTGGCGCGGCTATGGCCACAAACATTGTCTGGCCGCATCGCTGCCATCCTGGTCATCGGCATGCTGGCCGCCCAGGCAATGACCGGCACCATCTGGTGGGAAATGCGCCGCAGCCAGCTGCTGGATGTGCCCTTGCGCCTGGTGGCGGCACGCAGCGCCGATACGCTGGCCCTGCTGCAAGCCAGCCCGCCCGAGCAGCGTGCCGCGCTGCTGGCGCAGTGGCAAGGCAGCCGCTACCAGTTGCGGTTGGTCGATGCACCCGATGCCACGCAGACCTCGCCCTATCCCGAAGCCCAGGCCTTGATGGCCGAGGTGGTGCGCGAGCGCCTGGGCCAGCCCGTGCCGCTGCAATTGCAGCAGTTGGCGCTGCTGGGCGAGCGCAGCACCGACGGCCCCCGCAGCCCCGTGCTGCTGGCCGACAAACCCGAAGCCCATGTACGCCTGCTGCTGCAACTGCAGGACGGCCCCTGGCTCCAGATCGATGCGCAGGAAAGGGAAATCGGCCAGCCGGTGCAGCCCTTGCAGGCGCTGGCCGACTATGTGCTGCGCGTCTACCTGCTGCGCAGCCTGGTGATTGTGGCCGTGGCCCTGGTGGCCGTGCGCCTGGCCATGCGCCCCCTGCAGCGCCTGGCCGCCGCCGCCGAGGCACTGGGCCGCAACCTGCATAGCCCACCGATGGATGCGCGGGGCCCGCGCGAAGTGCAGCAGGCGGCTCAGGCCTTCAACGCCATGCAGCAAAAAATCAACGAAGGTCTGGCCGAGCGCACCCGCTTCCTGGCCGCCGTATCGCATGACCTGCGCTCCCCCATCACCCGGCTGCGCCTGCGCGCTGAAATGCTGGAGCCCGATGCGCTGCGCGCCAAGTTCCGCAAGGACCTGGAAGAGATGGAGCACATGGTCGCCTCCACCCTCGACATGCTCACCGGTGCCCACGCCAGCGGCCCGCGCCAGACCATGGACATCCATGCGCTGGTGCATGGCGTGGCACAAGACATGCACGAGTCCAGCGGCCTGCCGGTCCCCGTCAGTGGGCAGGCGCTGCAACCCTACACCGGCTACGCCCAAAGCCTGCGCCGGGGCCTGCAGAACCTGGTGGAAAACGCGCTGCGCTATGCCGGCGATGCGCAGCTGCACATCGACGACGATGACCAACAACTGCGCATCCACGTGCGCGACCACGGCCCGGGCATCCCCGCCGCGCAGATGGAACGGGTGCTGGAGCCCTTCTACCGCATGGAACACTCCCGCAATGCCGACTCCGGCGGGGTCGGGCTGGGGCTGTCGATTGCGCAGACGGTGGCACAGGCCCATGGTGGCGAGCTGTTGTTGCGCGCGGCGGATGGGGGTGGGTTGGAGGCGGTGCTGGTGTTGCCTCGGGGGGAGGCTGCCGCGCTTCTCCAGAGCCGCTCTGTTTGAGAAGTTCCTGGCGAATTTTCAATTTACCTGCAGCTTCACGTTAGCTCTCTGCAAAAACGCACCAATGCAATTAAATAACCAATTGATTAACAAAGAATTTAATCAATTTCTCTCTGCAAACCACTAATTTCTCTATGTGATTCTCCATGCCGCTTTTAACCAATCAGTGCACGGATTTCAAAAGAGCAAGGCAGTCACGAGCGTTCTACAGACGCAACTTGTGCTGCGTGCGACCTCTGTGTCTTAGGCTGGCCAGTACAGCCGCTTCAGCGGAACAATCCGTTTGGTTTCGGCATCGGTCGCATCGTAGTGCTCGACCAGTGCGCGCACCACATGCTCCAGTGTCCACATTGCCAATGGAATAGAAGCGCGGTCTGCCTCATACTGCGCATCCTTTGTGAACCCACCCGTACTTACGTAAAGACCACGATCGTCTTTATGACGCCCTCCAAGGAAACTGCGAACTTCCTGGCTTCCCATCTGCCCTTTGCGATGCTTGACCTCTACAACAATACGAGGATGCTCGAAGCCAAAACCATCTGGCGAGGCAACAATGTCCTTACCCCGATCTGAACCTGGTGGGGACACCTGCGTTTTGTAGCCCATGGCACGCAGGATGCCGGCCACTAGTTGCTGCATCTCGTCCCAGTCAAGTTCGTTGACCCGATCTTTGATGCGTTCCAGCGCTTGAGACTCAATGTCAGCCAGTGGGTCAGCGACAATGTCTTCCGAATCATCTTCCACATCCGGCACTGGCTTTCCCTTCAAGACGGCCAGAACTTCTTCCACAGCAAGAGCAGCAATCTCGAATAGGGTGGAAATCGAACCCAGACTATTTTTGGTGCTAACGCTTAAGCTGTCGCGCGGCAATTCCCGCGCCTCCCATTGCACTCTGCGCGCCAACGCCATGCCTTGGTCAGCCCATTCAGGATGATGTTCAGCAGAACCCATCACTTTTCCAATGGAGTACAAGCGATTAGCAGGTGTATAGCTAATGATCCAGTCACCGATTTGGATTTCATTCACAAAGCGCCATACCTGTGAAGCTCCGGATATCAGACTCCCCTTCTTTGCCTGCGGCTCAATGGATTGAAGCAACGAGATCAATTGCTTGCGGCTCACACCCGGCTGCGCATGCGGTGCTAGCTGGCTCCAACCAATCGCCACCACACCTCTTTCGCGAAAAGCATCGTACAAGCTACCGCCCTCTCCCCGCACCATCCACATCCTCGCCATTGATACGCTCCTTTTAGATTGCTCTCTGCTCTTTTAAATCTCTTTGGACCTTGCTTCGCGGTCACTTCCCAATACAAAAACTCGAAAAAATCACCCCCAACAAATCGTCCGACGTGAACTCACCGGTGATCGCATTCAACGACTGCTGGGCCAGGCGCAGCTCCTCGGCCAGCAGGTCGAGCGCGGGGCTGTCGACATGCAGCTGGGCATGGGCGATGCCCAGGTGCTCTTCGACCTGTTGCAGCGCCTGCACATGGCGGGCGCGGGCGATGTAGGTGCCTTCGGCGGCGGGCTGCCAGCCGGCCATGGCCAGCAGTTGTTGGCGCAGGGTGTCGAGGCCATCGCCCGTTTTGGCCGACAGCACCAGCGGGGCCTGCTCGCCCGCCGGGCCAGCGGCCGCAGCGGTACTGAACTGCTTGGCGGATTCAGCGCTTTGGCGGCGGGCCTCGACGGGGGTCAGGGCATCGGCCTTGTTCCAGACCTGCAGCACCGGCACGGTGGCAGGCAGTTGCTGCTGCAAGGTGGCGGCGATCTGGCAGTCGGCCTCGGCATAGTCGGGCTCGGCCATGCGGGTCAGGTCGTGCAGAAACAGCACGGCATCGGCGGCGGCGATTTCTTCCCAGGCGCGGGCAATGCCGATGCGCTCGACCTCGTCGCTGCTCTCACGCAGGCCGGCGGTATCGATCACATGCAGGGGCACGCCTTCGATCTGGATGGTCTGCGCGACCTTGTCGCGTGTGGTGCCGGCAATGGGGGTGACGATGGCCAGCTCGGCGCCAGCCAGCGCGTTGAGCAACGAGCTTTTGCCGGCATTGGGCTGCCCGGCGATCACCACCTTGATGCCCTCGCGCAGCAAGGCGCCCTGGCGGGTGCGCTGCATGACGGCCTGCACGGTGGCGCGCAGCTGGTCCAGCTGGCCATAGGCATCGGCCTTTTGCAGAAAGTCGATTTCCTCTTCGGGGAAATCCAGGGTCGCCTCGACCAGCATGCGCAGGTGCACCAGCGCATCGCGCAGGCGGTGCACCTCTTGCGAGAAGGCGCCCGTTAGCGAGCGGCTGGCGCTGCGTGCCGCCGCCTCGGTGCTGGCATCGATCAGGTCGGCAATCGCCTCGGCCTGGGCCAGGTCGATCTTGTCGTTCAGAAAAGCGCGCTCGGTGAACTCCCCCGGCTCGGCCAGGCGCAGGCCGGGCAGCAGCGGCTTGCCGCTGTCGGCCTCTGCCTGTGCGGCCTCCAGGCAGCGGGCCAGCAGCAGCTGCAGCACCACGGGGCCGCCGTGGGCCTGCAGCTCGAGCACGTCCTCACCGGTGTAGCTGTGCGGCGCGGGGAAGTACAAGGCCAGCCCCTGGTCGATGGCCTGGCCGTCTGCCGCCTTGAACGGCAGGTAGCTGGCCTCGCGCGGCTTCAATGCCTTGCCGCAAAGGCGTTCGACCAGCGGCGCAATCGCCTTGCCCGACACGCGCACAATGCCCACCGCTCCGCGCCCGGGGGCAGTGGCAATGGCAACAATCGGATCGTGGTGGCGGGCAAGCATGGGCAGGTCTCTGGCGCTAGTGGGGGCAAGGCCCACATTATCGGGCGGCTGCGCCAGCCGCCTGCACCGCAGGCTATTGGACGGCCCGGTGCCCGCCCAGGTGCCCCCTGAAACGCCCATGAAAAAAGCCTGCTGGCGCAGGCTTTGGGGTAGTGGGATCCAGCAGCGGCTGCTTACTTGACCGTGGTCCAGGCGGGGATGGGGCGTGCATCGGCGCGGTAGACGGTCTCGATGCCCTTGCGCATGGCCCAGGGGAAGATCTGGTGGTGCACGGGGATCGTGTAGAAGTTGTCCTTGGCCATCTTCAAGGCGTCGTTCATCAAGGCGTCGCGCTTGGCCGTGTCGGTCTCGGTCTTCAGCGCGTCGATCTTGGCATCCAGCTCCTTGTCGGCAATGCGGCCGCCGTTGTAGACGCCGCCGCCCGCTGCACCCTTGCTGTGGATCAGCGCATCCAGCGAGTAGAGCGCATCAAAGGTCGCCACGCCCCAGCCGAACAGGTAGGCGTTCGGGTCGGAGTTCATCACGCGGGTCACAAACTGGGCCATTGGCGTGGCCTGCAGGCTGGTCTTGATGCCAATGCGGGTCCACATCGCAGTAACGGCCTGGCAGATCGCCTCGTCGTTCACATAGCGGTCGTTCGGGCATTCGAGCTTGAGGTTGAAGCCATTGGGGTAGCCCGCTTCGGCCAGCAGCTTCTTGGCGCCTTCGACGTCATACTTGGCAGCACGCTCTTCGAGCTCCTTGCTCCAGCCATGCACCATCGGCGCGACCATGGTGCCCGCAGTGATCGACATGCCGCGCATCGTGCGCTTGTGCAGGCCTTCGGTGTCGATGGCCATGTACATGGCCTTGCGCACGCGCACATCCTTCATCGGGTTCTTGCCCGGGGTGCCAGCGCCTGGCAGCTCGTCGCGGAACACGTCCAGGCCCAGGTAGATGGTGCGGTTCTCGGTGCCTTCGAGCAGCTTCAGCTCGGCGGTCTTCTTGATGCGCTCCTGGTCTTGCGGTGGTGGGTCGACCATGAAGTCGACCTGGTTGGAGATCAGCGCAGCGGTGCGGGTGGCGGCCGACTTGATGGGGGTGAAGACGATCTCGTCCACATTGCCGGTGGGCTTGTCCCACCAGGCAGCGTTCTTCTTCAGGGTCAGCTTCACATCGGGCTGCCAGCTGACGGCGATGAAGGAGCCCGTGCCGTTGGTGTTGCGGCTGGAGTAGCTTTCTTCCTTGCCGGCATAGTCCTGGGTCTTGACGGCATTGTTCTTCTCGGCCCAGGCCTTATTCATGATGCGTGCTTCGGTCAGCTCGCGCAGCAGGATGGGGTTGGGGCCTTTGAGGATCAGATCCACGGTGAAGTCATCGACCTTCTTGACTTCCTTGATGCTCTGCGTGGCGCTCATCATGTTCGATGGCGGGGTCATGATGCGGGTCAGCGAGAAGACCACATCATCGGCGGTGAAGGGTGCGCCGTCGTGGAATTTGACGCCTTTGCGCAGCTCGAAGCGCCACTGGGTGGGGCTCACTTCGGTCCACTTGGTGGCCAGTGCTGGTTCCAGCTGAAAGTCCTTGCCATAGCGCACCAGGGGCTCATAGACCTGCTGCAGGAAAGCATGGGTGGTCTGGTGGTTCTGTGCGTGGGGATCCAGGGTCAGGATGTCGTTGGCACCTGCCCAGCGCAAAGTAGCCGCCTGGGCTGCGCCTGCACAGATCAACACTGCCAGCGCCAGCGCGCCAGGCCGAAAAACCGATACTTTCGCCATACCTCAACCCCTAGTTTGTTGAACACATTTTCAAACAAGTCATGCTAACGAAAAAACGGTCGCTAATGCGACCGTTTGGGAGGAGTATCCGGGAATGCCCGCCTAGGCAATCCCTGCATTGACAAATGCCGGCTACTTGAACTTTGGCAGATTGAACTGCGGTGGCACACCCATGCGGGTATTGATGATCCACTGCTGGGCAATCGACAGCAAGTTGTTGGTCAGCCAGTACAGCACCAGACCGGCCGGGAAGAAGAAGAACATCACGCTGAACATCAGCGGCATGATCCACATCATCTTGGCTTGCATCGGATCGGGTGGTGCGGGGTTCAGCGCCGTCTGCAGCAGCGACGACAGGGTCATCAGCACCGGCAGGATGAAGAACGGATCGGGCACCGACAGGTCATGGATCCAGCCGATCCAAGGCGCATTGCGGATTTCCACCGACGACAGCAGCACCCAGTACAGCGCGATGAACACGGGGATCTGGATCACGATCGGGAAGCAACCGCCCATGGGGTTGACCTTCTCTTCGCGGTAGATGCGCATCATCTCCTGCTGCATTTGCTGGGGCTTGTCCTTGAGGCGCTCACGCATCTCCATGATGCGTGGGTTGATCGCCTTCATCTTGGCCATCGACGAATAGGCCTTGGCATTGAGCCAGTAGAACGCAATCTTCAGCAGCAGCACCAGCGCCACAATCGACCAGCCCCAGTTGCCGATGAAGCCGTGCAGCTTGTCAAGCAGCCAGTACAGCGGCTTGGCCAGAATCGTCACCCAGCCGTAGTCCTTGACCAGTTCCAGACCGGGAGCGATGGCTTCCAGGGTCTTTTCGATCTGCGGGCCCACGAACAGGCGCGCATCGATGGACTTGCTCTGGCCGGGAGCAATCTCGCCCAGGTGGGTGATCTCGCCCACCGAGTACAGGTTGGTGCCGGCCTTGCGCACATAGATGTCGCGCTGCGTGCCCTGGGGCAGCAGCCAGGCGCTGGCAAAGTAGTGCTGCACCATGGCCACGTAGCCGTTGTCGGCTGCCTTGTCCACACTGTCGGTCTTGCCGTTTTCGATGTCCTTGAAGTCGACCTTGTGGTACTTCTTGGCTTCGGTGTAGACGGCAGGGCCGGTGAAAGTGGAGTAGAACGAGGATTCGCCTGGCGGCTTGTTGCCGTCACGCGTCAGCTGCAGGTACAGCTGTGGGTTGACCGCCGCAGAGCCGGTGTTGACCACCTCTTGCTTCAGGCCAATGGCGTAGTCGCCGCGCTTGAGCGTCCAGGTCTTGACCAGCTTGACGCCGCCCAGATCCGGCGACTCGAACACCACATTCAGCTCGTTCTGGCCCTCGGCCAGCTCGCGCGGACCGGGCTTGAGGGTCATCGCCGTCTTGTGGGTCGGGAAGTTGCCACCGATCAGACCGGTCTGTGCCACGTAAACGCGGTTGGCGCTCTCGTCAAGCAGCTTCACGGGCTTGGTCTTGTCGTCCTGGTCGGCATACTTGAGCAGCTCGGCACCCACCAGCGATGCGCCTTCGCTGTCGAAGGTCAGGCGCAGCAGGTCGGAGGCCACAGTCAGCTTCTCGCGTGCAGCAGCGGGGGCTGCTGCATCAGCGCCTGCCGTGCCGGGCACGTTGCTGGCGTTTGCAGGGGCCGCAGGGCTGGCGACGCTGGCAGTGGGCAGACCGTTGTCGGTGCTGACTGCATCTGCAGGCGCCTGGGCCGTCACCTCAGGTGTGGGGAAGAATGTGGGTTTGCGACCATTGTGGATTTGCCACTTGTCCCAGAGCAGGACCAGGGAGAAACCAAATATCACCCACAAGATGGTGCGGCGAATATCGTTCATGAAGACTTCTCAGAGGGGGAAGAGGATGAATCGGCGGGAGTCACCAGACGACTGAACCAGCGCGGATGCGCGGGGACCGGGTCATGGCCGCCCTCGCACCAGGGATGGCAGCGCACCAGGCGGCGCACCGTCAAATAGCTGCCCATGGCAGCACCGTGCTGTTCCAGCGCCTGCAATGAATAGGCAGAGCACGTGGGCTCGAACCGGCAGGCAGAACCTAGCCAAGGGCTCAGCAGCAGCCGGTAGCCGCGCACCAAACCCATGAGCAAGCGTTGCATCATACGCTAAGCGCCTTGGCGCCCTCGTTGCGCTCGGCTTTGGCGGGCAGGCTGTTCTTGTGCGCCCGGGCAAACAGCTGCATCAGCTCGGCCCGCACCGCCTGCTTGAGCACGTCGGAGCTGGGGCTGATGAATTGCTTGCGGTCAAAGGTGCTGCGCAGGCGCACCACGTGGGCGGCCACCGGCAGCTGCGCTTCATGCAGCGCAGCAACAGCATAGATCTGCCGCTTGATGGCATTGCGCGTAACCGCACGGCGTGCCCAGCGCTTGGGCACCATGGCACCCAACCAGGTCGCCTCAAACGCAAAAAGAGCCGGTGGCACAACCTTGGCAGGTTGGTCACCAGGCCCTGATGGGGCAGCATCGCTGCCCGAGGCGTTGGCAGGCAAAACCAGCCTGTGCAGCGCAAAGTGCGCCGTACGGGCGATGGTGCCGCCTGCCATGGCGGCTTGGAACTGAGGGCGAGTCTTAAGGCGATGCATAAGTGTCATCCACTGGTGCACTACCTGGCACCCGAGAGGTGCCTGTCACCCTGCTGGCCTTACAGGCCCAGACGCTTGCGGCCCTTGGCGCGGCGTGCGTTGATAACAGCGCGGCCACCCTTGGTCTTCATGCGGACGAGGAAACCGTGGGTACGGGCGCGGCGGACTTTGGAAGGTTGGTAAGTACGTTTCATGATGCAATTCCTAGAGAGGCTTGGTTCCGGTTTGTTGGCTGCTTGTGCCCAAATGAATGAACACAAAGGCAACCAAGCTCAAGCCCTGCTCAAGCGCAACACCGGTGAAATAGTGCGGACCACCCCCATGGCAATGGCGAAAGCCAGACTGCCAGCGCGGCGGACACGCGCGTAAAATTCGCCCTGACATGCAGGGAAACCGCAAATTATCGCAGTGTTTACTGTCCTTGGCAATTACTTGGCTTTGTCGTCGGTTTTTTCTGTAATATGCGCAGACTTTTGCCAAGTCGGCCGCCAGCCCATCAAGGAAACCCGAGCGTGGGGTTTGTGCAGACAAGTCCGTTGTGTGGATAACTTTTGCACAAGCTACAATAGGCGGCCGATCAACCTTCCCCCTTATCCACAACAACAACAGCGTGGGGGATGAATCTTTCCGTGGGATAACAATGGATGAAGCCAGCCTGGGCCAAGGTTTGTGGCGTGCAGTTGTAGAGCAACTCGCCCAAGAAATGCCCGAGCAACAGTTCAACACCTGGATCAAGCCGCTGACCGCTGTCGTGTCGGACGACTTGTCCAAGGTCACGCTCTATGTGGCCAACCGTTTCAAGCTTGACTGGATTCGCGCCCAATACACCGGCCGCCTGGCCGCCATGCTGGAAGAAACCTACGGACAACCCGTGGCCATCGAGTTGGCGATTGCCCAGCGCGATGCTGCCGTGCGCACCGTTGTGCGCCCGCCTGTGCGCAGCGGTGGCGCACTCGCCGCATCCGCGCAAGGCAGCGGTACTTCGTCGGGCATGGGCCTGGGGCCCTCCTACGGGCCTGCCAGCCGCAACCCCGGCCAGGCTGCCGCCAATGCGGCCGAGCAGTACCGCAACAGCATCCAGATCAGCGACGCCAGCCCGGCACCACAGGGCCAGTCCGGCAGCGCTGAGGGCGATACTGGCAATGCCAGTGGCAACTTCCGCAACCGCCTGAACCCGGTGCTGACGTTTGACACGCTGGTCGAAGGTACCGCCAACCGCATGGCACGCTCGGCGGCCATGCACGTGGCGGCCTCGCCCGGCCATCTGTACAACCCCTTGTTCATCTACGGCGGCGTCGGTCTGGGTAAGACCCACTTGGTGCATGCCGTGGGCAACAAGCTGCTGGCCGACAACCCGGACGCCAAAGTTCTCTACATCCATGCCGAGCAGTTCGTCTCGGATGTGGTCAAGTCCTACCAGCGCCGCACCTTTGACGAGTTCAAGGAGCGCTACCACTCGCTCGATCTGCTGCTGATCGACGATGTGCAGTTTTTTGCCAACAAGGACCGCACGCAGGAAGAGTTCTTCAACGCCTTCGAAGCGCTGCTGGCCAAGAAGAGCCACATCGTGATGACGTCCGACACCTATCCCAAGGGTCTGGCCAACATCCACGAACGCCTGGTCTCGCGCTTTGACTCCGGCCTGACCGTGGCCATCGAGCCGCCCGAGCTGGAGATGCGCGTCGCGATTCTGATCAACAAATCGCGCGTCGAAGGCACCGAGATGCCCGAGGAAGTGGCCTTCTTCGTCGCCAAGAACGTGCGCTCCAATGTGCGCGAGCTCGAAGGCGCGCTGCGCAAGATCCTCGCCTACTCACGCTTCAACCAGAAGGAAATCTCCATCCAGCTGGCGCGTGAGGCGCTGCGCGATCTGCTGTCGATCCAGAACCGCCAGATCAGCGTGGAGAACATCCAGAAGACCGTCGCGGACTACTACAAGATCAAGGTCGCCGACATGTACAGCAAGAAGCGCCCGGCCAGCATTGCTCGCCCGCGCCAGATTGCCATGTACCTGGCCAAGGAGCTGACCCAGAAAAGCCTGCCCGAGATTGGCGAGCTGTTTGGCGGCCGCGACCACACCACCGTGCTGCACGCCGTGCGCAAGATCGGTGGCGAACGCCAGCAATTGACCGAGTTGAACCAGCAATTGCACGTGCTGGAGCAGACCCTCAAGGGCTAGCCGATGGAATTTTTTGATTTCGCCAATTGCCTGCGCGCCGCAGGCACAATGGCAAATGGGACAGGTGCAGAGGGGGCTCCGTGCACAACTGCCGTCCACAACAACACCGCAATTTGACAAGAGGTTGAAATGATTGTTCTGAAGGCCACACAAGACAAAGTCATCGCAGTACTGCAGTCGGTCGCCGGTATTGTCGAGCGGCGCCACACTTTGCCGATTCTGGCCAATGTGCTGATCCGCAAGACCGGCAATGCCCTGCAGCTGACCACCAGCGATCTGGAAATCCAGATCCGCACCACGGCCGAGCTGGGCGGTGACATGGGTGACTTCACCACCACCGTGGGCGCCCGCAAGCTGATCGACATTCTGAAGACCATGCCCAGCGACCAGACCGTGAGCCTGGAGACGCAGCAGTCCAAGATGATCCTCAAGGGTGGCAAGAGCCGCTTCACCCTGCAAACCCTGCCTGCGGAAGACTTCCCGCTGGTGCAGGAGGCGCCCTCCTTCGGCCCCGTGTTCAGCGTGCCGCAAAAGGTGCTCAAGGACCTGATGAGTCAGGTCTCGTTTGCGATGGCCGTGCAGGACATCCGTTACTACCTGAACGGCATCCTGTTCGTGGCCGAAGGCAACACCCTGAGCCTGGTGGCCACCGACGGCCACCGCCTGGCCTTTGCCAGCGCCACCCTGGATGTGGAAGTGCCCAAGCAGGAAGTGATTCTGCCGCGCAAGACCGTGCTGGAACTCCAGCGCCTGTTGTCTGATGCCAGCGGCGACAACCAGCCCGTCATCGAGATGCAGTTCGCCAGCAACCAGGCGCGCTTCACCTTTGCCGGCATGGAGTTCGTCACCAAGCTGGTCGAGGGCAAGTTCCCTGACTACAACCGCGTCATCCCGCGCAACCACCCCAACAGCATCACCCTGGGCCGCGCGCCACTGCTGGCCAGCATGCAGCGCACGGCCATCATGACCAGCGACAAGTTCAAGGGTGTGCGACTGACGATCGAGCCCGGCACCCTGCGCATTGCGGCCAACAACGCCGAGCAGGAAGAGGCTGTGGACGAGCTGGACATCGACTACGGCGGCCCGGCTGTCGAAGTCGGCTTCAACGTCACCTACCTGATCGATGTGCTCTCCAACATGGGCCAGGACATGGTGCGCATCGACTTTGCCGACAACAACAACTCGGCGCTGATCACCAACCCGGAAAACGACACCTTCAAGTACGTGGTCATGCCGATGCGCATGTAAGCGACGGACACGACCCATGCGCCGGCTGGCAGATGCAGGCCGGCGCAGGACCGAGATTTATTTGATTCAAAGACATGGCAGGGCGCCGCGCCCTGCCAGTGCAGTACCAAGGCAGCTTCATGACCGCAGAAAACCAGCCGGAACAATCCCCCAGCACGCCAGGCCCCGATGCCGGCGGCTATGGCGAAGGCGCCATCCAGATCCTGGAAGGGCTGGAGGCTGTGCGCAAACGCCCGGGCATGTACATCGGCGATACCTCGGACGGCACCGGCCTGCACCACCTCGTGTTCGAAGTGGTGGACAACTCCATCGACGAGGCCCTGGCCGGCTATTGCGACGACATCCTGGTGACCATCCATGCCGACGGCTCGCTGTCGGTGGTGGACAACGGCCGCGGCATTCCCACCGGCGTGAAGATGGACGACAAGCACGAGCCCAAGCGCTCGGCCGCTGAAATCGCGCTGACCGAGCTGCACGCTGGCGGCAAGTTCAACCAGAACAGCTACAAGGTCTCGGGCGGTCTGCACGGCGTGGGCGTATCCTGCGTGAACGCGCTGTCCATCAAGCTCAAGCTCATCGTGCGCCGCGAAGGCCAGGTGCACCAGATCGACTTCTCACGCGGCTTTGTGCAAAACCGCCTGATCGAAGTCATCGGAGGCGTCGAAGTCTCGCCGATGCGCATCGTTGGCGCGACCGAAAAGCGCGGCACAGAAGTGCACTTCCTGCCCGACCAGGAAATCTTCAAGGAAAACTACGAGTTCCGCTACGAAGTGCTGGCCAAGCGCCTGCGCGAGCTGTCCTTCCTGAACAATGGCGTGCGCATCCGCCTCAAAGACGAGCGCGATGGCAAGGAAGACGACTTCTCCGGCGCCGGCGGCGTGCAGGGCTTTGTCGAGTTCATCAACGGCACCAAGAAAGTGCTGCACCCCACCGTGTTCCACGCCGAAGGCAGCCGCCCGGCCGAAACCTATGGCGGCATCCCCGGCACCGAGATCGGTGTTGAAGTGGCCATGCAGTGGAACGACGGCTACAACGAGCAGGTGCTCTGCTTCACCAACAACATCCCCCAGCGCGATGGTGGCACCCATTTGACCGGCCTGCGCGCGGCGATGACCCGGGTCATCGGCAAGTACATCGCCGACCATGACCTGGCCAAGAAGGCCAAGGTCGAAGTCACCGGAGACGACATGCGCGAAGGCCTGTGCGCGGTGCTTAGCGTCAAGGTGCCTGAGCCCAAGTTCAGCAGCCAGACCAAGGACAAGCTGGTCTCCAGCGAAGTGCGCGCGCCGGTTGAAGACATCGTCGGCAAGCTGCTGACCGAGTACCTGGAAGAAAAGCCCAACGACGCCAAGATCATCTGCAACAAGATCGTCGAAGCTGCCCGCGCCCGTGAAGCCGCCCGCAAGGCCCGTGAAATGACGCGCCGCAAAGGCGTGCTCGACGGCATGGGCCTGCCCGGCAAGCTGGCCGACTGCCAGGAAAAAGACCCGGCGCTGTCTGAAATCTACATCGTCGAGGGTGACTCCGCAGGGGGCTCGGCCAAGCAAGGCCGTGATCGCAAGTTCCAGGCCATCCTGCCGCTGCGCGGCAAGATCCTGAACGTGGAAAAAGCCCGCTACGAGAAACTGCTCTCCAGCAGCGAAATCGTCACCCTGATCACCGCGCTGGGCACCGGTATCGGCAAGGTGAGCGAAGACTCGGGCAAGAGCAGCAGCGATGACTACAACCTCGCCAAGCTGCGCTACCACCGCATCATCATCATGACCGATGCGGACGTCGACGGCGCCCACATCCGCACCCTGCTGCTGACCTTCTTCTACCGCCAGATGCCTGACCTGGTCGAGGCCGGCCACATCTACATCGCGCAGCCACCGCTGTACAAGGTCAAGAACGGCAAGGAAGAGCTGTACCTGAAGGACGGCCCTGCGCTGAACCAGTTCCTGCTGCGCGTGGCCCTGCAAGGCGCCAGCGTCAGCACCGGCGGCGCCAACCCGCGCAACATCGATGGTGAAGAGCTCAGCCGCCTGGCGGCCATGCACCTGGCGGCAGAAACCGTCATCGAGCGCCTCTCGTCCTACCTGGATGCCGAAGCGCTGCGCGCCATCGCCGACGGCGTGCAGATCCGCCTCGACACGCTGGACGACGCCATGGTCTGCGCCCCCGTGTTGGAAGCCAAGCTGCGCGAGCTGACCACCACCGGCGTGCCCGCCGAGGTGACCGGTGAGCTCGACCCGCACACCGAAAAGCCGATCCTGCGCATCAGCCGCCACCACCACGGCAACATCAAGAGCTCCATCCTGACGCAGGAGTTTGTCGAAGGCCAGGACTACGCCGCACTGGCCGCCGAAGCCCAGAACTTCCACGGCCTGCTTTCCGAAGGCGCCAAGGTCACCCGGGGCGAAGGCGAAAAAGCCAAGATGGAAAAAGTGGGCGACTTCCGCCAGGCCATGCAATGGCTCATCAGCGAAGCCGAACGCACCACCGCCCGCCAGCGCTACAAGGGCCTGGGCGAGATGAACCCCGAGCAGCTCTGGGAAACCACGATGGACCCCGAAGTCCGCAGCCTGCTGCAAGTCAAGGTCGGCGACGCCATCGAAGCCGACCGCGTCTTCACGATGCTGATGGGCGACGAGGTCGAACCACGCCGCGACTTTATCGAGACCAATGCGTTGCGGGCGGGGAATATTGATGTGTGATGGCCAGTTGGCCCGCGTAGGGCGCCGTATTGTTTGCGACTCGCGACACAATTTTGCGTCTGGATGCCACAATCCAAGCGACAGACCTACCTTTAGCCGTTGAATGAAGCCCCCTGGCATAGCCACTAAAAAGAGCCCGAGGTCTTTCGGGCTCTTTTTCCTTTCTCTATGACGGAATTGGAGCTATTCCGGTCTCTTGCTTCGTCTACCGGCGTTGTTGCATAAATCCGGATCGCCGCTGCGGTAGGCTCGGATGATGAGTGAGACGAGCTGGGGTCGGCACAAATATCGCACAACAAACTCGAAGGTGTACAACGCAGCGTTGAAGGCGCGAGGGGACCTGACAATCTGGTTGGATAGGGACATGCAGTGGCTAGCCCCGCCCACGGGCAAGCGTGGCCGTTGCCAGAAGTTCTCAGATGCGGCCCTCCAGTTGTAGGTTCTCATTGATCTTGCAAATTTTCTCACTGCATGCAAATTGAGAACCGACGCTCACACCGTCTGTCGGTTCTCCGTGAGTGTTGATTTCCACGCAAACCTGACCCACCATTTCCATCCAATCTTGACCCACTCTGATTCGTGAGTTGTTGGCTCACGATGAGGCTAGAGTTCTGCTGGTCCTCTCCTTCTTCACGGTAGTTGGTGGTTGCTGTGCGGAGCTGTTCTTGAAGCGAAAGCTATCATTGCCAGTCTCCAGAATATGACAGTGATGCGTAAGCCGGTCCAGCAAAGCCGTAGTCATCTTTGCATCTCCGAATACGCTGCCCCATTCACTGAAACTCAAGTTGGTAGTGATCACCACGCTAGTGCGTTCGTAGAGTTTGGACAATAGGTGGAACAGCAATGCCCCACCAGATGCGCTAAAGGGTAGATAGCCCAGCTCGTCCAAGATGACCAGGTCTGTATAAGACAACCTGGTTGCAAGGTGCCCAGCCTTGCCCTGAGCCTTCTCTTCCTCCAACACATTCACCAGCTCGACCGTTGAGAAAAAGCGTACCCGCCGATGGTGATGCTCAATGGCCTGAACACCGAGCGCTGTGGCAATGTGGGTCTTGCCTGTTCCTGGTCCTCCAACCAGAACCACATTGTTGGCATCTTCCAGAAATTCGCATCGATGCAACTGGCGCACCAGCGCTTCATTTACTTCGCTGTGGCGAAACTCAAAGCCAGCCAGATCCCGATACGCGGGGAATCTGGCTACTTTGAGTTGATATGCTACTGCGCGTACCACTCTCTCGGCAGTCTCTGCTTTAAGCAATTGGGACAGGATAGGCTGAGCGGCTTCAAACGCAGGAGCGCCTTGTTCGGCTAGCTCACTAACGGCCTGGGCCATGCCGTGCATCTTGAGCTCGCGCAGCATGATCACTATGGAGGCGATGGCTGGGTCATGACGCATGGCGTACCTCTCTGAGTTGGTCATAGCGACGCACGTTGGCCTGGGGCTCTACCGACAACTGAAGTGCTTGCGGAGATGTGACAGGCGCTGGAGCGGTGGTTCCATCGAGCAACCGGTGCAGCACATTCAGTACATGGAGCTTGCTGGGCACACCCGCTTCCAAGGCCAGCTCCACTGCGGCAAGCACCGCTTGTTCATCGTGGTGTAGTACCAAAGCTAGGATCTCCACCATCTCTCGGTCACCGCCAGGGTGCTTAAGCAAAATTGATTGCAGCCGCTTGAAAGCAGCGGGTAGCTCTACGAACGGAGCTCCATTGCGCAATGCACCTGGCTTGCGCTGCAGCACAGCCAGATAGTGGTGCCAGTCGTAGACGGTTTGGCCAGAGCCCTCGTGGCGGCGATCAATGATGCGCTGGTGCTCACAGACTATCTGTCCTTCGGTAGCAACTACTAGACGATCTGCATAGACGCGCAGACTCACAGGCCGATTGGCATACGGCGCAGGAACGCTGTAGCGGTTGCGTTCAAAGTGAATCAGGCAGGTGGGCGAGACGCGCTTGGTGTGCTCCACAAATCCATCGAATGGCCGTGGAGCAGGCATCAATGAAGTTTGCTCTTGGGCCCAAACATCGGCAATGCTGCCTGGTAGTTTGCCGTGCTCAATCTCTCGCCATAGCGCAAGGCAGCGCTCTTGAAGCCACGTGTTGAGAGCAGGTAGATTCGCAAGAGGTGGAACAATCTGCCATAGGCGGTGGCGGGCGTCTCGTACGTTCTTCTCCACCTGGCCCTTCTCCCAGCCCGAAGCAGGATTGCAGAACTCAGCCTCAAACAGGAAGTGGCTGACCATTGCAGCAAAGCGTGCGTTAACGTCCCGCTCCTTACCGCGTCCGACACGATCCACTGCGGTGCGCATGTTGTCGTAGATGCCCCTGCGAGGCACGCCGCCCAGAACAGCGAAGGCATGGTTATGCGCATCGAACAGCATCTCGTGCGTTTGCAGAGGATAGGCTCGCACGTAAAACGCACGGCTGTGGCTGAGCTTAAAGTGCGCCACCTGTAGCTTTGTGCGCACGCCGCCAAGCACAGCCCAATCCTCACTCCAGTCAAACTGGAAAGCCTCACCAGGCCCGAAGACAAGGGGAACGAAGGTGCCTCGACCTGCAGTTTGCTGCGCCAGAACGTGCTGTTTATGCCAAACGCGAGCAAAAGCAGCCACGCGGTTGTAGGAGCCCTGATAGCCCAAAGACTGCAGGTCCAGATGCATTTGCTTGATCGTGCGGCGCTGCTTGCGAGAGCGTGTCGCCTCAGTCTTGAGCCAAGCAGAGAGCTTGGTCGCGAACGGATCAAGCTTGGAAGAGCTCACCCGCTTGGCATAACTGGGCTCAGCTACGTCTGATCGCAGGTACTTGCGGATGGTATTGCGAGACAGGCCGGTTCGGCGAGAGATCTCGCGGATGGACAACTGCTCACGCAATGCCCAGCGGCGGATGACACTTAGGATTGCCACGTCTATCACTCCTGGTCTCCTGCTGCTCAACATAGCTGCAGGCTAGGGTTAGTACGCGGGTCACTATTAGATGGAAATCCTGGGGGTTAGTGGGTCACTTCTGTGTGGAAATCAACACTCCGTGAGTTTTGAATTTTTCTCACTGAAGTTTGAACTCGGAGCGCTATGAGCTCAGACCTAGAGGGTGCCAGGGCTGCTTCCAGCCTGTCGCCGGCCCGTGAGGCTGCTGGTGCGCCTGGTCAATTCGAAGGTAGGATGACGGCTATCGGCCAGAAGCCGACACCCGACATCGGGCCATGGAACCACGGAAATAACATGAATTTGGTCTCCACCGGTGCCTTTGATCGACTTCAGCAAGCTCTCACTGTCGAGCTTCTGCGAACTATCAAATCGGAATTGGAAAAGGTCGATGCTCCAGAAGATTTGATAGAGCACCTGACGGGCAGCATCGGTTTCGCTGTGGCACGTCTTATTGACGACACAGCAGGTTTCGCGGCGAATGGCGAAAACGTATCGCCACTGCTGACGTTTCTTACTGGCGACAAGACTTTGGAGTTCTGCGGTGGCAACTCGTACATGCATGAGTATGTGCACCGACTCCTTCCAGGACTGTTTCATCCAGAGGGCTAACTGGACCTTACTTGTGGAACCGCTCTAGCAGAGTTCGACCAGAAGCAGTCAGTTGCCGTCGCTGGCACAATCTAACCAAAAGCAGGCATGAAGTAGCCTTTGTGCGGTCATTCAATGAACTGTTGGAAATATTAGGTAGCAGCATGGAGTCCATCAAGTGCGCTCTCACCTTATGGAACATTGGACTAATTTCGTCCGATGCAGTCATTGCATGGGCGGACGAACAAATTCTCGCATCCAGCAGTCCGGCCTACGAGCTTATGGAGCTGTCAGCTGATGGTCCTGAGGCTTGCCTAAAGCGTCCAGAGCGCGACTTTTCTGCCCGCCCCCTCTCACTCTCCTTCGTCGAGCAACTGTCAGCCTTGGCATTGGCATCTGATGTGTCGTCTGATGCAGTTGTGCTGGGCCTTGCCCAGTGGGCGGCGCATCATGCAATGGGCGAGGATCTAGACGATCCGTTTGTCGTACTTAGTTATCACCTAGACCATTTGCTGAATGACTGCAACGAACTATCCCGTGCAGTACAACTTCTTCGTGCAGAGTTGCCTCTCATGCTTCCCAGGTGCCGGTCTATTGCTATTCCACTCCTCGGTCAGGTGCCTAGCAATTCATTCAAACCGCCCCCGCTCCGCGGCGCGTCTTAACTCAAGCATTAGTAAACTGGGTGTCTGCTTTGGGTCGCAAGCTGCCATCGAGCAAGTTCAGTCCACAGATCACTCATGGTTTGGTCGGTAGGATCTTTGCAAGCGTGTGAGACTGGCTGGATCAACCGTTCTCACTGATTCTGCAAATGTCCTTGATCTACAAGGACACGAATTTGCAAGATCAATGAGATCCCACACCAGTTTTGCCTGACCATCAAGTGCTTGTTTGGCCAGCCCTTGCGCCAGACGCTGGGCCTGGTGCAGTCGCTATTGCCTATGGCAGGCCTGCCTTGGCCAGTGCCCGACTACAGCATGGTGTGTCGCAGGCAAAACAGCTTGAATGTGCAAGTGCACTACCGAGCAAGCGAGAAAGGCTTACACCTTCTGGCCGACTCCACGGGCATCAAGTTCTTGGGCGAAGGTGAGTGGAAAACCAAAAAGCACGGCGCAGAGCGCCGCCGCCAGTGGCGCAAGGTGCATCTGGGTATTGATGCCCAGACGCTGCAGATTCGGGCCATCGCAATCACCACCAACGAAGTTGGCGACTCGCCCATGGCAGCTGATCTGCTAGGTCAAATCCCAAGCAATGAAGTGATAGCTAGCTTTACCGGTGATGGAGCGTACGACACGCAGGATGTACATAAGGCGTGCTACCTGCGAGGAGCCAATCCAATCATCCCACCGCGCAAAGGAGCAAAGCTGCGCAAAGGGCTGGCATTTGCTCACCGCAATGAAGCGGTCAAGGCGTGTAGGAGGTTGGGGCGGGCTATCTGGAAAAGATGGAGCGGCTACCACCGAAGGTCTCTGGTGGAGACCACGATGAATTGCTTCAAGCGTCTGGGCGAGAAAGTGATGACCAGGACGTTTGCGCTATTCGGTAGCTGTCGCCCATAGTGCAGATCAATAGAAGTCGTTAACCTTGCCTGCATGAGAACGATACGAATCCCTTCATCTTTAAAGTGGTTAATTACTCGTCGCGCCCGTTTGGACGGTGAGATTACCAAACTGGAGATAGCTGAGTCGAAGCGGTTAGAGAGGGCCAACGCTACCATCAAAAGACTTGAACAAAGAGTTCATAAGGTAATTGCTTTAGATCTACAGCAGCAAGAGCTCGCTAAACAAACAATTAAAGCACTCAGGGCAGATCTATTGGCAGCTGACAGACTTCTGAGACAGCATGAGATCGGAGTTGATCCATCCATGATTAAACCTGTCCGGAGCCAAGACAGGCTGGCATTCACGGACTATGGAAATATCACTAGATTGATATACCGCTTCCTCGGAGAAGCTAATGGAATGGCTCGCACTGCAACTCAGACGACCGCGTTTATTGCCTGTCATCTTGGTTGCAGCGAAGAGGAAGTCAGCAACTCCGATTTACGTTACCGAATTCGCAAGCGAATGCAGCACATGGCCTGGGAAGGCAAGATTACACGAGTTGCAAATCAACAAGGAAGCATTGAAGGGCGATGGTGTCTCAATAAATCACAAAATATTAACTTTGGACAGGAAATTCACCATCTCGATGATGACCTTGCCAGTAGCCCCTCCACCAGTGAGATTGGCCCGAATTAAAAACTCGCTCCATCAGATCTTGGATTTTTTCCTTTTCAGTTTTTTTTCTTACGTCTTCGCGCCAAGCAAACTCTTGAGCATAGTCCATCAAATACTTAGGTCTGAACCCATGATAGGTGCCATACTCTGCACGCCTAAGCCTTGAGAAATAGCTTTCAGCTTGATTTTCGTTGACACCATCTATAGTGCTGAACTCAACAGAATGCTCAACGCAATGGTGTTCGTACCACGAAGACAGCACGTTGTAAGCTGCATTCTCATCAGTCATGATGGTCGATCCAGGTTCGACCAAAATTCGAGCTAAACGCGTAGCAACCCGTTCCTTCTCCGAGTAAGCTATCGCAACTCTTGTTCGATCGGCTCCTTTCCCTGTGTGTGGATCCACTTGGCGCAAGACCATCACAACTCGTCTTAGGCTTCGTCTGGCCCAATTTCTAGCTTCAGCCTTGCTTCTTGGCTTGCGCTTTGCCCGAGGCTCTCCTTTCAGTTTGGCTTCCAACGCAGCTGCGACATCCTCCGGACGAGTCTTTAGGCGAAGCCGGCCTTTACGCGGTTTACCGCAAAAGTAACCGCCATCGATTTCTACCACACCAGACAAAATCTCGGTGTCCATTTCCTGGATTAAAGATTCCCTGAGCTTTCCCGTAAGTACAGTTGCCGTCTTATCCTGCATGTCCAAAAGACGGCACATAAAAAGTGCTGGAACTCCTTTAGCCGAAGCTGTGTACAAGCAAATTGCCATCAGCAATTTCTTGAAATCCATCTTTCTGTCTGCAAAAGGTGTTGCTACGAAAGGGGAGAAGTGATGATCACAATGTCTACACCTCAGTTGTCCACGATTCACTCTTGCGTAGGGCCTAGCGATGGCGCCACAACTGGGGCAAGTAACTTGGTCTTCACTACCCCAGCGAAGCTCTACAAACTTCCAGAATGCCTCTTCTTCGGTCAGATTGGCAGCATCCCACAAAGTGAAATCGCGTACCTTTGCAGACAATAAGATGTGCTGCTTCCCTTCATTTTTATCCATGACTTGATCCCAAGAACGATCTCAAAGCCGCCACTCCAAGCGTGGCGGACCTTCTTTCCGGCGCGATGCCAGAAGTTGGGACAAACCCCGTCCATCAGCCCTCGGATAGGGCTGTTGACAAGGTTTTTCTAAAGCGGGATACTGAGCGCATCAAGTCGCCTCCAAGCTCTTGTGCACACCATCCAAGTCCAGATCCTGTTGAAGCAGGTTCTGGACTTTGTGCTTTATGTCCCTATAGATATGGTGGCTACATAGTCTCTCCCTCCGTTTGTCGATTTTTTTGAAATTGGATAGGTTGGGGCTGAGTACGTTGGTGTGATGCACTAGCCTTTCGGCTGATGAGCCAGTCAACAACATCTGTTGTCAACGCGAAGCGTCCCCTGCGCCCTTGCACCTTGAACAACACCAGCCCAATGGTTTTTCGGCTAATCGCCATGGACAGAGCAGAACTGGAGCTAAACCCCAGAACGTGACGAAGACGATCCCCTCCGATCATCTCGCCGTAGACAGACGAGAGTTCAAGACGCAGCTTCGTCCTAAGGGCCTCGTCACACACAATTTGCTCCACTTCTTGCATGGGTTTGATTGTTGTCGCATGTGAAAATGGCGACAACCCGGTACAGAAAAGAATAATTTCTGTACCCCATGAACAAAGGTCAAGATGGGGCGAAAAAAGCTCACCGAGAAGGACTTCTTAAAGGGGATGGCGTGGTTCCGGGCAGTGTCTGTGCAGGCCGGAAACGTGTCAGCCTACGCACTAGAAAAACGCTTCGATCCGCTATCATTTTTGCAGCGCGATGGGAAGCTACAACGCTCGAACAAATGGGATCGATACCGGGATGGAAAGCGCTTGCCGAAGGATCTAGCGCCAGAGGACATCGTTAACAGAGTTGAGAAAGAGCTGCCTGGTACTGCGAAATGGCTTCGCAGTCCTCTATGGGCGGCTATTGACGGACCAGTTGCCAATAGGTACGTGATTTCGACGCTGCTCAGATCATTGACTGACGTTCATCATTTACTGTTCGGCAACCAAGTCCATGATGGCCATAATCATGTTGTTAGATTGCCAGCCGACGATACCCTTCTCAATGGTCTTTTGGCGATTAAAAGCATAGACTCCCTCGCTGCAATCATCTTGATGGCCAGGGAAGCAGAGTCTATTGCATCACCTAATTTACGGGAGTATGCGTTACATGCATATTTAGAGTATCAAGGGGCTGTGCGAGAAATGCCGGAGCTAACTGACATTGCGGACAGGTTATTTTGGTATATTGATACCAGTGTCAAGCATTGGGCAATAGTTGATACAAACAGAAGGCTCGAAATTGTTATGTTTACCAATACGCAGAAATATGTCTAAGCGCTACAAAATCAAAAATATAGCGTGCTAGATTGAAGTGGGGAAATTAATTATCCCCATCTTAGAATAAAAAAGGTCCAGATGAAGATCTGAACCTTTTCATGTTTCTCTTTGAACTACGTTAATTGCTACACGAACGGCGTACTAATTATTTTTTGGCTTGAATGCGTAGAAATGCTCCAGCCAATGCCGCTCCAGCAAGCAACAGAGCCCAAGGAGAGTCGGTGGGGACTGGGGTGGGTGTCGTAGGGGCCACAGTGCCAGTGACAGTCACGGTTGCTACAGCTTGCGTGCAGAGGGTTGGAAGCGCAGCATTGCAGATTTGGTATGTGACAGGGTAAGAGCCTGCTGGCACAGCAGCTGTGGTCGTCAAAAGGCCTGTAGCTGTATCCAATACAACGCCAGGATTGGACGCCGCCGTAGTGACAGTCAATACGGAATTGGTAGTCGTCGATGCAACGCCATCAGTGGTGTCGTTGGCAAGGACATTAAGCGGCGTGATGGGTGTTCCAGCAGCACCAGAGGCATCATCTGCTTGAGCGAGGACAGAACTCTTTTTAGCAATCACTTGGGTATTGGTTACCCCAGACACTGCCACTTCCCACACCGTAGATGCATTGTTATTGCTAGGATCTTTGCCTGCAATAGTATAACCGATCAAATCCTCGTCGGCATAAGGACCACTGGCTACTCCTGTAATGGTCAAGACTGCATCAGGTATTCCGCATTGAGATGCGATATCAGCGGCAGTTAAGGTGGTGATACTAGGATTGCTGCTGTAAGGCACTCCTGGCGTAAATCCATCGTAATGAGGATTTACATTGTACCCAAATGTAGTGGGGTGGTGATTTGGGCAAATGCATTTCCGATACCGGTTCCAGCTCGATATTCATAATGCTGTGCAAAACCGGAGCAGTTGCCGATTTCCACATCCGCGTTATCAAGTGTTCCTGAGGCAGGAACTTGGAAAGCCAAAGCATTCCCTCCCATGAATAAAGTCGAAGACACTAAAGTAGCAGCAAAAGTGCGCTTCATGGCTATATCAAACATGTCAATACCTCTCTTAAGAGTCATTGGAAAAAATAATCTAATAGTTTAGTCTCCTTTGATCAAGTCAATTTTCTGGATTGTTTTCCAAATGTTATTAGTTAAAACAAAATGACATTCTAAGAATGTCATTGCGTGCCTTCAGAAGCAAGAACTTGTTGCTCAAGGAGTTCGTTGGTAGCAGCGGCGCAACAGAGTTCACATAAGTTAAATCTGTTGCTGTAGAAGAGACAAATTAACCATGACTTATTCAAGGATTTGTTGACCTTATTGTGTTTCCTATGCTTGCAATTCGACGCCTGCTCTTACTTTTGAAGCTTCAAGTCACTCGATTAAGAAAATTTATTTCTATCTAGTTTCTAAATCAGGCCCAACAGCCACGTTGCTGTGAGCAGTGCCAATGAAAGGCCCCAGACCCACAAAAACGAGTAGCGGATGTGTTTTCCCATGGACAGCTTGGCGAGCCCCAATCCCATCCATAGTGCTGGAGAGAATGGTGAGATGAATGTTCCCACAATGCTGCCAATGATCATGGCATAGGCCGCTGCAGTTGGAGCAACTCCTGCCTGGCTGGTGATCTGCTCCACCACAGGGAAGAGCGCGAAATAGTAGGCATCGGTGCTGAGTACCAGCTCCAGGGGAATGCCAATGAAGCCAATCACTAAATGCATATAGGGCAGCAGCAATGCCGGCAATAGATCCACGAGCGATCGAGCAATGCTGTTGAGCATGCCCGACTCCTTGAGAATGCCCAGGAACGTACCCGCCGCCAAGATGATGCTGGCCATCATGATGGCTCCACCAGCGTGAGCATTGATGCGCTCAATTTGAGTCTTTGGCACAGGGAAGTTAATCACCAATGCCACACAAAGCGCAATCATGAAGGTGTAGCCTGGAGGGAACACGCCCATCACCAGCACCGTTAAAGTGAGCAAGAACACCAGGGCATTGATCCATCGCAGCCGTGGGCGTAGCAGCTGCGCACGAGCGTCATCGGCAGCCTTGGTAGTTGCCGCAGCTACTGCCAGCTTAGTAGCTGCATGCGGCTGCAGCGCCTCAGCAAAGTGTGCAAGCTGAGTATGGACTGCCGGCAAAGGAGAGCGGGCAGTGTGCTCAGTCTTGCCTACCATGTTGCGGATTCGGCGTTGCTCGCGCAGCCCCAGGAACACCGCTAACAGCACCAGCATGGCCAACCCAATTGCCTGCACCACGACCAGGTCGCGCCACAGCGCAACAGCATCCATCTCCAGTACAGTAGCCACCCGTCCCACCGGACCACCCCAGGGCAGCATGTTCACTATGCCCGCACTTGCAGCTAGCAGCAAGAACAATAGATAGGGACTCATTTTGAGCCGCTGGTAGAGCGGTAGCAGCGGCGGCACCACCAATAAGAAGGTGGACGCTCCTGCGCCATCGAGCTGCGCTATAGCTGAAATCAGCACTGTGCCGACGGCTACAGCAATAACATTGCCACGGGTGATACGCACCATGGCGTGGATCAGTGGGTCAAACAACCCCACATCGTTCATCACTCCAAAAAAGAGGATGGCAAAAACAAACATGGTCACGACCTGCACCACGGAGCTGATCCCGTGGCGGTAGAAGCCATTGATCTCGTCAGTGCTAAAGCCCGCAATAAGGGCGCCGGCAAGCGGCACCAAAACCATGCTGATGACCGGTGAAACTTTCTCGGTCAATAGCAAGGTAACGATAACTAAAACAATAGCCAAACCAATCAATGTAAGCATCTATTCTCCTTGTGGGTCATGCACGATATAGAAAAATATTCATATCCTCTGACTATTAATGAATTACGCACCCCAATACATTAGGGTAAATACATAATTTCTTTATTATTCAATATAGTTATTTGATTTTTTACGAGCAATCCGAGCTCTATTCCTCCTTAGCGTATATCCAGACCAGTCCGCCCATACTTTCCAAATGAAGGTCATAGCGGTTGGCAGTAATACGATTAACCAGGACCAGTCATTGACTGGAGGTATTTCATAGATTTTTAGCATCAAAACTATGATTGCGAGAATCAACAAATACATAACATGTTTTCAATCACTAACCCAGCGAAAATTGCCCCACTACATTCACTGAAACTGAAAATTCTCTTTCAACTCTTCTTCGAACAGATATCCGACATTTCTTACAGATTTAATGGGGGTATAAGATTCAGCTTCTTTTTTTATTCTTTGTCTAAGTCGATAAATAATGCCGTTTAAGTTATTTATGCTAGTCATCGCACTTTTTACGAATCCAACTGCTGAATACAATTCCTGCAAAGTGACTACTAGACCTTGCTTTTCTAAAAAGCACTTCATCACTAGCAACTCATTCACGCTGAGTTTTGTTGTTTTTCCTGCAGGGCTTGTAAGTGTCCTTTGTTTGAAATCCAACTCCCAATAATTTTTTATCTCATCCTTAGGCATTAGCCGCTCTGCTATCTCTTGAATGGATTTTTCAATCTCCAGCAAAGAAGATAAGAGATCCATACCGCGGAATGTGTTTACCCTAAACCCTCTCTTAAGCCTGATATAGGATGAGCCTTCGTGCACAACAATAGTCTCTCCTCTAATTTTGATTTGAAGATAATCAGCCAGCTTGGGTCCCATGGTGCCCATGAAGGATAAATTCAAGATGTAGATATCAAAGCCACGAGGGTTCAAGTCAGAGAGGAAATTAGCCTCTGTAGGGAACTCTGCTATATATTCAATCTTTCCGATCAGGTGCAGCATCAGACTGCATCTCCACTGATCACTACCTCCGATGACTGCAACTCTAGATGGATACATAAATGCCAATTAACAATTTTCTGGGTCATTGATTGTTTGTCTACCTATATATCTTCTATTTATTCTTTGCTTGGTAAGTTAAATACTCCATTTCTCGTTGGATGAGTTTGCCAGGTGTGTGATATTTTCGCGTCAGCTTGGCCTTAAGTTGAATTGTTATTTTCCCAAGCCCAGACAATAACCTCCCTTCATCCCACTACCCCAAGGCTAGGCATTTTGAAGATTTTTCCATTCAGAATAATTTCATTTAATTGGGTCTGATCAAAAACACCATATTGAGCGAGCGCATTGCGACTTCTTGAACTGAAGTTACCAAGAAATCTTTCTTTATCTCTTTCTGCTTGATCGTGTTGGTATGAATTCATGGAATTCCAAACATGAAATTTTTGATATTGATCAAACCCTTTGCATGGAAGGGTAGGATTGATTTATTCTGTTAATAAAAAGTTAGAAAATTTTCATATACACCTCATGGTCCGCTAGAGGTTGCTCCATGAGCTCATGATGATTCAATCGGAAACATCTATGAAATAATTTATAGCTATCTTTGGTATCATTTAATTCCATGTTTTGCGTATTGTTTCCACATTGAACTCGTATTGACATCACTTTTTATTGTTGATCTGTTAATAACTCTTCTTATGCTTCTGTGAAGAGGTAACACAGTTATAAAAAAATCCTCTGTATACAGAGGATTCAGCTATAGCTAATTTCCGCACGACTCTTCTTTAACAATCATCTTTTGTAGTTAGAAAGTGAATTGGCTTTGTGAATTGACATTGATCAAGCACGCGAATAAGACTCAAATCAGCATTGATTCTCATTTCAATGTGTTCTTAGACTCGTATTTCTCAAGCTTTGGTTAATGATTGATTCCGATGGAAGCATTTTTCATACATGCTCCGAAATGAAGCTGGCTCAGCGCACCAAGCGTACTAAATGGATCGGGCGCATGGTGAAGGAGAGCCGAAGGAGATAAGAAGCGCACCGTCTCAAGAGGTTGAGGGAATGCTGCTTTGAGGACCTGAGAAGGCATCCAAGTCCGTTTTTTCAAAGACGGTCGGCAGAAGGAATCTAGATCCAAGACGTACCTGGATCCAAGTGTGCATGCTCGGATCTCCGAGGTTCTTTATGGCGCGCGGGCAGGCAGAGCCCAGACTCTTCACTCACTGAGCGTGGACCTGGAAAAGGGAGGGCAGGGAGCAGGTGCTGATGCGCCAAGTCCAAACCAATTTGATTCGTTTAGGCCGGTGTATGCCACAGGGCAATGCGCGAAGCTAGGCAAAGCGATCTAAGCACACCAGCACAACGTCGCTGTCTAGCAATTCCTGCCGGCTAGAACAGTTGGCAATTTGCTAGGACCGGGTACAGCTAAATCACCGTTGTTAGGTTTTCGCATGCAACATGGCGCTCCTCGGCCTGTAGTCGTCTCAGCTTCAGCTCATGACTTGGACAGCTTCCTGAAACCATTTCTAAAGTCACCAAAGCCAAGCTTCAGCCTTGGGTGCCTTAGCCCTCGGCCCTTGAGTTTTCCATCTCTAGTTTTGCACTCGTTTACCTTGGTAGCACCAAGCGGTGGGACGGTACGCGCTTCTTCATATATAGTCATTGTGTATGAAAAACATGATATCAATCTCTAAAATCTTTCTTGTTGCATGCTCAATCACTGCGTGTACGCATCCAGAAACCAATCCAGATGCATCAGGGGTGGCAGGTATGGCCAATCCAGCCTCCGTGCATTGCTACAAAGTTGGAGGAACATTGCGTATAGAGAGCGCTCCAGAAGGCCAGTACGGAATATGCGTGTTACCAGATGGGTCAGAAATCGAGGAATGGACTCTGTTCCGGCGCGACAACCCGGCACCGAAGGGCGCTGCGTTGCAGAACTCCCCTCCTGCTGCTTGGAGTTCGTTCCGAACATTCCGCAAAATGACTTCCGCTGGTATCAACCGTCTGGTGTGACTGGCAGCACAGCAGAGATGGTGACCAAAGTGGAGAATTAGATCCCACTAATCGATGAGGTTGCGGGCTGCACGTGTCCACTTGCTTCCATGCATGGACAGATCCATGCCATTGGTGGCCGCTAAATCAAGATTGAGTCTCAAGCGCGGGGAGGACGGCAGGCATTGGGGTAACCGTCGTCGAGCGCAATCGGATGATCTAGCGTATGCAGAGAGTCGTGCTACGCAAGCTTGAAGCTCGAGTTGTGAGCAGCTCGATCTTGAGCTGCAGCCAACCTACCTATGGCCAGTTAAGTCCAACTGGGCAGTCCCAATAAAGGCGAAAGCCAGATCAGCAGATCTGGCTTTCAATTCGCGGTCAGGAGAACGTGTTCGCCTGGCGCTTACACATGACAGGCGGAGATCGCTAAGCTCACACTCCACCGCTCAAAATGCTTGGTGAGCAACTGGGTTGCTCAGAAGGTTAGCCGCTGCCTAACCATCCCAATACTTGCTCTTTACAAGCCGACCATGGGGGGTGCTACGCGGGCCTCGCTGGATGTTTAGAGAGCGACGAGGCTCAAGCTCGCTCTGGCTTGATCATATCCTAATTCACCCTGCTGCAACAGCTGTGCAAAATTGAGATGCATCAAGCCAACATGTAGGGATTGGCACATGGGGAATTTGTGCGTTGGCGTCAAAGTGTTCACTACTCCTCGGAAATCGATCGTCAATCGACAGTCTCTGGGCTTCCCCCGGTTTTCCGGACACATCGAATGACATGATGCGTTTAGGAGGCGAATATGCCAAGGACGAGAAGAACGTTTACGGACGAGTTCAAGCGGGAAGCTGTGAAGTTGGTCAAGCAACCA